>Ga0208299_1003237_pt1 | contig 10368 bp, 21 predicted proteins | sample 15_taG_FD_184089 | JGI IMG/M metagenome (GOLD analysis project Ga0208299, IMG submission 184089) | Marine viral communities from the Subarctic Pacific Ocean - 15_ETSP_OMZ_AT15312 metaG (SPAdes) (version 2) | ecosystem: Environmental > Aquatic > Marine > Oceanic | place: Pacific Ocean | collected...
TTAATAAATGTTAGACTTATCTCTCTTTTGGATAAGAGAAGAGTTGGTTCTTTTCTTCAAACAATTTTCTTAATTTTTTTGTTTCCCTTTTATTCGGACCTAAAATATATGCGTATTTATGTTTAGGAGGTAATTCAATAAACTTTGCATCCTTTTGCATTTCTTTAGAATGATTCCTCAATTGTTTTTCAATATCATCCGGAACATTATTCCAATTTACCACCCTTCCTTTACCTAACCAATTGTCGCCCCATGTAATTCCTAAATCAATTGCATAATTTTTATATGCACACCTTGTCCGAAACCATCTATCCGAAACTATGTTTCCATTATAAGGTTGAATATACTTCTTTTTAGAACCAAAGGTGTTACCTAAATAATAAAAATTACAGGCTTGATAAATAGTGCCTAATTCCTTTGCCATTGGGTCGGAATATGAGGTAAATAACCGATATTTTGTGTTTTTAGCCATCCATTTTATTGAATAGGATAATAGTGCAGAAGCCAAATTTTGAGGACTCCAAGAAATACAAGCACCCCTATTAATCAATATTTCTAATTCTTTATTCTCTTTACCAAGTAAATAATTATATGCGTTAGGCCCACCCATTATAATTACACCCGTCAAGATTTCGTTATAATGTGCTTGAAAATAGTATTGACTAAATCCACAAGCCTTGCCAAGCCATTCATGCCTTTCAATGAATTTTCTAATTTCTAATTGTTCTTGTTTTGATTCCGCAACACTAAAACTAAAATCGGAAACTTTCAAGGCATCCATTTGTTCCGTAGTCATTCCACTCTCAATTAAATCTTCATCTAAATTACTCAACCTAATTTCATATTGCCAACAATGTTGTTTATCGTAAGTATTTATCCGCTTCCTTAAATCCATAATGATACACCCAATTCCCAAATTATTTCATTTAACATTATCAACAAATCCCTTCACTTTAATTTCCCTATTCCTAATGTTGTAAATGGTTAAAAATCCTTTCTTCGGTTTAGAACCCATCATTCGCATAAAATCAGTTTCATTTTGGAATGTTGATGATACGATTAAGGGAATACCTTTATGCCAAGATGCACTATGGGCGTGGGTATGTCCGGTAACAAATATATCCGGTGGTCTGCGAATAATCATTTGGTCTTCTTCTTCCGGTGATAAAGCATTACGCTCACCCCATAGGGGGGCTAAATGTCGCTTTTTCAACATCAATTCCATTCCCTTATGTGGTTCTTCATAAGTTACATCTTCAATACGAGGGATAATGTCGTCAAGACCCTTGCCATGATAGGATAAAACATCAATTCCCGATAGATTAATGCGGGCAGGGTTGCCTGTAAAAATAGTGGAATTAAACTTTTGTTGGACTCCTGTTTCAAATTGAGGTTGTGGTTCTGCCGGTCTTACTGCATCGTGATTACCGGGTAATATAATTGGTGTAATGTGAGCAGGTAAATGGTCAAGTTTTCGGGCGCAAAATTCATATTGGTCAAAAGAGTTGGCGATACATATATTTTCTTCATGTCCGGGATAAATGCCTATGCCGTCAATAATGTCGCCGGATAATACTAACCATTTAATGTTTTTGGCAACAGGGTCATTTGTATTTAACCAAGCCATCATCCCATCCCATTCTTTTTCAAGAAACTCTTTAGAACCCATATGTAAATCGGAAATAAATGCGATTGAAATAGGGTCATAATCTTCGCCACCCTTATTGATATTATTAGATAAAATATCGGGATAAACAACCCTACTCACCCAAAACATTTCACCGCCTTGTTTATCAAAGCGGCCTGTAACTCCTAATACATCATCATTCATAATGACGGCAGAAGCGGAGTCGTCTTTACGAACAAATACCCTTATTGTTCCTGTCATATCTTCAAGTGTAACCATTTTGCCGCCACTTTTGGTTCTTTTAACTTCTAAAACGATGCCGACAATATTATAATCTTTGGTTCGTTTCTTTTCTTTCCAAATCTGTTTAATTGTGCCGGATGCCTTAAAACCTGCTTGACTACGCAGTATTTCAGTAATAGATTCAAAACGATTATAAAATAAATTTACAATATCTTCAATTTTTCCTTTTTGGTCTGTTTCACCAACATTTTCTCCGATGGAGAAATCATTATTATAATCTTCGGCTTTTGCGTTCCACGCATCTTTATACCATAACTCATCACAAACTTTGCGAGCCTCAAAAAATGGTGAACGAAGCGTTTTCATAATCCTCTATTCTCCAAACACCTTGATATACCTTTTGAAAAAAGGTAAGTCCAAAACTTTTAACATTTAATTAAATTGATTAGATATTCTTTTATCTCAACTTCGTTTGCGAAGTTGTGGAAATATCGGGATGAGCCGCCACTATCCCTATAATCTTTACTTACTGATGCAATTTTTTGCTCAACACCACCAAATAAATTATTCCCAACCTTTTTAATGATGTTATTAGAATTACCTATTCGGGTGCTTGAGGTATCTCCACTTTGAGAATCCATTACCTTTGCTGATGATGAATCAATTAATAAATTGGCAGGGAAGCGACCTTTATGTTCACTATTTTTATTTGGATTTATACCTACACCATTCAATGTATTCTTATCGCCAAAACCATTCCCTTGACTTATTTTTATGGTTTCGTTACCAACTCGGCAACTATTAATGTTAATCCCTCCGCAACCATTTGTCAATACATTGTTTGCTACTGTTCCTTTGAACGGCTTTCTTAGCAAACTGACTTGTAAAGTTTTGTCTTTCAATAATACTTTGATACAATCCCTTACTTCCCAACCATCATCTTCTAAACGAATTGTTGTTGAAATATAATCAATCGGATTACGCACAACTAAAATATGTGAACCGTCTGTAAATGTATTTATATGTGGGATTGATTTCCCTATATCATAATAACCATATTTCATTTTTACACCTTTATCAAATTAGTTAAATATTCTTTCATCTGCTCGGCAGATGTAAAATTAAAAAAGAATCGGGATGCGCCACCTTTGTCACCAAAACCGGGGTCTTTTTTCACACCTTTGACTTGTGTATAGCCACCGGAAAACATATCATTAGTGTTTTGATACGCTCGCCCTCCTGTTGATTTAGTGATTCCGCTTTGAGTATTTAATTTTTTACAAGGGCAATTAGAATCCATATGTGTTGCACCCGTATCTTTGTAGGCTCTTGGTGCTTCTTGTTCACCTTTACTATGGCCTAATTTATAAATAGTATCGTTTATGCTTTGAGAATTCTTATTATTTATCACTACGCCATCCGATTTGCCTTCAATTACTTCTTCACAGGTGCATTCTAAAAGCAAATTAGCAGGGAAACGACCATCGGGTGATGGCCCTGCGCCTCGTTCACCCCTACGATTTGGATTAGTAAATATACCTAATGGAGAATCAAAGGTTTTACGAACTATTTCGGGGTCAGTATGTGATATTCTGCAAGAATCTATATTTAATCCCCCACAACCATTTTTTAATACATTGTTTGCTACTGTTCCTTTGAATGGTTTTCTTAGCAAACCGACTTGTAAAGTTTTGTCTTTCAATAATATTTTAACACAATCCCTTATTTCCCAACCGCTATTTTCAAGGAAAATAGCCGTATCAATGTAATCCACAACATTACGAACAACTAAAATATGTGAACCGTCTGTAAATGTATTTATATGTGGGATTGATTTCCCGATTTCATAATAACTATATTTCATTATACCCACTCATCCGGTTTTTCTTCTGCATATTTAATTCGGGCTTTAGCAAGTGGGATATATTCGGGTGTTAATTCAATACCCACGAATTTCCGATTTGTTAAAACACAAGCAATTCCTGTTGAACCACTACCCATGAATGGGTCAAGGACAGTTTCACCCTCTTTTGTAAAATCTAATATCAATTCTTTCATTAATTTAACAGGCTTAACTGTTGGATGGTCATTTTTTGTATGAGATGCCTCTTTATTAGTGAGTGAATTGGTGGTTTCTCCATTTTCAATTCTATTTTTCAATCCAAAATCTTCAAGTCCACGATTGCGTTCCTTTTTACCTGCCTTTGGAATATAATGAAATGAAGAATATGGATTCAAAGAATTCGTTGAACCCTTTTTTCGTGCAATAATAATTGGTTCCCAAGCAGGTTTTAATGCTGTTCCCCATCCATCCCATTGTTTCGCTTCGGGTGTGGTGGGGGCAGTAATTGTTGCCCCATTATCCTTCCATCCTTCTATCGCCCCCGATAAAGGTTGTCTATCTGTTCTCTTAGCATAATTTTCTTTGTTGGGTCTTACCTTGCTTGAATCATACCCCACAACTTTTCTTTCCGCACCTTTGGCTTTGTCTATTGCCTTGCTGATATTATGTGATTTTGGAAATCCTGTTCCATAAGTCCAAGCGAGAATATCAACGATTTCAAACCCGGCCCGCTTAATTGCATCAGCAATACGATGATGAGTGCGGGTCGCCCCAAATACCAACATAACACCATTTGGTTTCAAGACCCTATGTGCCGCTTTCCATGTTTTAGGATTATATGCCACACCCGAATTATCCCAACCGGAATTCATAAAATTTATTTCATATGGTGGGTCGCTGATGATATGGTCTATTGATTCTTTCTCTAACATATTCATACGGACAACACAATCGCCCGCAAGTATTCTTGAATTGCTCATTTTAATCACCTTCCCAAATCTTTCAATTCTGCTTCTAATGCTTTGACCGCATTTCCCGCATCATCTAATGAAGTATTACCTGTAATAACACATTTTCCCGATGAGAAAATCAAACAAACTGCCTGTGGTTCTTTGAGTCTAAAAATAAGTCCGGGGAATTGTTCGGGTTCCCATTCTGTTCTTGTCATAGGTAATGCAAGTGTTAAATGAGCAAGATTCAAGGGTCGCCCAACATCGTGAGTAACTACTACATTTGAAAGAATAATCTCATAACTATCCCAAGGTTCAAAATCATTATCTTTCAATTGTTTATGCACAATCTCAAATGCCTTTTCTGCATCTTCCGCCGATTTAGCCCCTGTCGCAACAGCCCTTCCGGAACGGAACAACAATACACAAACCTTTGGCTTTTCTATACGATATGCCATACCGGGAAATTGTTCGGGGTGGTAATCAATACCCAATACATCTGCTACTTCAATTAAATCAAAAAACTCACCTAAACGGGTGGTGCTAACCATATTTACAATTTTCATATCATCCATAGTAATCACTACTATTACTTAATAGAACCAACGAGTATATAAACGGTAGCATAATTTTCATTCATGTTTATGCTCTCCTGTATGATGGCTATGGTCATGCCCAATAAGATAAACACCAATAAAGAAAAACAAAGCATGAATCCCTGTCAATGTGGCTGTCGCCCATGCCTCTTCATAAATAGCCGAAGCGACTTCAACAAGGTGTAAAATCCCATCTATCCCAAGAACAAATTGGGTGGCCCTTAATCCATATTCTCTAATTTTATTCAACAACACATATCCCCCCACCATTATCATCATCATCACAATTAAGACAAGTAAATGCAAATGAACCAACTTGAACCATTTCACGATTACATTTTTCACACTTCATGTTCAATCCCCTCTATTATGGGATATTGGCATCCACATTCAATACATAAAACATAACTTGTAGCAGTTAATTCATAAGTCCTTCCTTCACAATCACACTTCATTTTATTCACCTAAATTTTTACCGGATAAAAAGATGTATTCGGGGCATCACAATGAGTGCATCGGGGGTCATGTAATCTATATATTTCAAAACAAGATTCACAAGTTTTCAATCCCTGCATTTTTAATATCTCTTCTTGAAGATGATTAATATTCCCTTCATCATTCCTATCTTTTTTAATATCCTTTTGCATTTTTCTATGCGGTTTCTCTTTCCAACCCATATTTAATCACTATCACTAAATGGTCTATCAAAATCAACTTGTGGATTATCACAATGACATATAAAATTACAGATTTGTTTTTCATTTTTATATTGGTCTGTTCCAATAAGTCTGCCCCACGAACCGCACATACACCGCACTTCCATTCGTTTTACCTTCATCTAATTAGTTTTTATCGCCATCACTATTTGAATCTTTTGCTAAACTTATAACATCTGCCTCTAATTCACTAATTTGTTTTGATAGTCGCTCAATCGCTTCAATCAATACATTTATTGTTTGTGCAACATATAATTTGAATTCATCATCATCCATTATAATCACTTCACATACTGTTTAATCCAATTATCGCTTTCTTCATCTATGACTACTTTTAAGAATTGAAGATAAACGAATTGTGCATTATCCAATTCTCCCTCATCCCATTCAATTGTTTCATCGGGAATCTTAGTGAGTTTATCCTTTATAATACTCAAAATTTCTATGTGGGTTTTAATATGCGTCTTATCATCCATTATTTTCACATCCATTTTGGTTCATTTATTTTGCGATTTTCACAAATGGTTTCATACCATCTATAAACAGGTATAAGATAAAGTGTGGCAACAATCGTCAAAGGTCCTAAGTTGGTTAAGTATTCTGTATCAGTCCATAACGCCCAAAAAAGCATTAATGGCTGTAATAAGAGTGTCCCAAAAATAGGGCGGAATATATCTTTCCACCATGATTCCGATTTCTTAGTCATTATACCACCATTATACTAACAGATATTTATAGGATGGCATTATACCTTAACCCTATTCAAGAAAACTACTTACTCATAACAGTTGAAATAATATCTTGAAAATATATATCATCAATATCCCCACCTATTATTTTTCGCTCACTTCCTTGTGAAGCATAAACAGTTGTTCCAAAACCTATAAATGGGTCTAAAACAACACCATCTGCCGGAGAAAAACATCTCAAAATAACTTCAATTAATTCAATCGGCTTTTGCCCTTTATGCAGGGTCTTGAATGGTTTATCAAATGTAAGCACATCGGGAAGCCATACACCGTTAGGATGTTTTTCATAATGTCCCAACCGTTCCTTATATCCTTCAAACACCATGAATCCTTTATTCCCAAAAACTGTATTCTCACTATACTCCATCCCACTTCTGCAATTAAAAAAATGCTTTTTCTTGGATTTAACAAACCACAGAATTTTTTGATGATACACCAAAGGCAACCTCTTACTAACCCATTTTGGTCGTTTAGAATAATTCCATATTATCTCTCTTCGGAAATTTTCCACACATTGTTGTCGTATATTGAAATCAAAGGGTTGTTGTGTAAAACAAATCAAATTTCCACTCTCTTTCAAGCACCTTAACGATTCATTTATTAATCCTCTTTCAATAAACTTATCCCAATCATTATAATAAGGGTCAAGGATAATCAAATCAACCGATTCATCTTTTATACTTTCTAAAAGATTAATTGCATCGGAAACTCTTAAATCTAATAAATCGGTCAATTCCACCGACCTCTTTCCATCATCCATTTTGTCGGGGCTTTAATCTCAATAAGTGTAGGACAATCCCTACATTTATAATGACCGACAACCAAATCTCCCTCTTCAAATTCTTTAATGAGAACAACGCCCCACCCACAAGTCGGACAATCCATATTACTACATTAGCAGAACATCTATATAAACTCAACCAAACATGGGGTCATACTCATCACCCTTATCCGTAATAACGGTGGATGCAGACATTAATAATTGTCCAACAAAATCAAATGCAAATGGTGTGGCTATTGAATCGGGTAAATCTTCTATTTTTGATTTCAAATATTTTACTATTTTTTCACAAATTATAATCAACAAAGATTGAAACTCGGTTTGCGATAATGGTTTATTTTGAGGAACATTATTTACAATCATATCATAAACCTCTTCGGACACTTCTGCCTCAATCATCCCATCCTCACGCTCACTATGAGATTCAAATAGAACATCTTTCATTTCTTTGATAAAATCACGCTTTTCCGGCACACTTTATAATTAACACTACTGCTATTTAATATCAATTAATGAGTGCATCACTTTGTAAGCGTTTCCTTTCAAAGTCTATAAACTCAACAACCGGATATTTTTTATGGGGTGCTTCTGCATGAAACTCACCCAATCTTTCGGCTGTTAAGTAACTATTTAATGTTAAATGGCAATCCGATATACAATATCTCAATACTTCGTCATAATTACCATTATTCCATTCAACAGGCGCAAATGCCGCATCCATCAATTTAGATGTGGATTTACCTAATAATCCATGAACCAAATGTTGTAATCTATATCTTTCACCCGTAATCTGTTTCAATGTTAAGGCCATATCAATTTGACGGGAATTATCAAACTTTTTTAATATAGAAGCGCAATCTGCGCCACCATCACCAATAGATTTAGATAAAATTGGATTATCAAAGCCATATCCATTATGAGTAACCAATAAATATCCTTCATTAAACCATTCATTTAATTTATTTTCCAAAACAATGAATGGGTGAACCTCAATATCTAAAGATATAGACCGCCTCACTACATCCAAATCCCTATAATTCACAAAATACCAATCTTGGTCTTTATGGGAATCATAAATACAAACACAAGCCGTTTTCCAACCCTTCGGATTATCAAATTGTAATCCTTCATCCTTCATTGAAAGATTAGCAGTTTCTATATCAAGAGCAATATATTTTTTATCAATTACCATATAGACCACTTAACAGCATTCCTCATCTTCATCATCCTCATCAAATGAAACTTGAATAACACATGAACCTTCATCTTCACGACAACCTTCACAATCACAAGTGGCCTCAACAAAATTATACCAATGAGTATCTATTGTGTCATTATCTTCAATTCCTGTTTCTGCAATAAAGTTTTTCCGAAAAAAACCATAGGCTTTTGCATATTCACTCATCTTTACTTTCCAAAACAAATCATTCTTCATATTTATATCTCCTTATTCTTGGTAATCATTATTATCATAGGGGTCAAAAGCATAATAATTATTGACTTCCGATGGTTTATTCTCCCCAAACTTATCCACATATAGATTAAATAATTGCACTATACAAGATTCTTCTATTTTCCCTAATTCTTCTTTTACTCTCGCCCTAAATTTCCTATATTCACGAAGGAAATCTATATAATTCATTATCCACACCTTCAAATGTTCAAATCAACTAATACCGGAGATTCGTTTTGTGATGCCGGTTTAGTTATTGGTCGGACTTGTTTAGAAGCAACTTGATATATTCCGGAAATCTTTTCACAAGCCACCTTGACTCGCTTCGGAGTCTTAGCACTAATTGTTCCGGTAATAACACAATCTTTACGAATATCAAACTCAACATTATCGCCAACGGATAAACTATCGCTGTGGTCATTTCTATCATCAAGTAGCCCTTCTATAATCTCTAAAAGGGTTTCTAATTCGGGTGTAGTCTTATCTTTCAAATCTGCGGGATTCGTCATGTATTATTTATTGTCCGAAGGGGTATATAAGTGTTGATGTTTGGCAATCCGATTATTAGCCATTTCACAATACTCTTCACTATTATCAATCAAAATATAATCCCAACCCTCATCAATTGCGGCAATCGCTGTTGTTCCCGAACCACCAAAAGGGTCCAAAACAATTCCTTTTTCACAAGATTGTAAGATGGTGCTTACTAATTCAACAGGAAATGGGGCCGGATGGGTATTATTCCTTACTTGATTAATTTTCCAAATATCGCCAATTTTATTAGCCCCTTTCTTTAATCTAAAAGCATCCTTTCCTTTTGCAGTTTTAGGCATCATATAAATTACCTCATATGTAGGCAAAAAATATGTTTGATTAAAATTAAATCCACCTGCCCTTTGCCAAATAATCATTTGCCTAATATTAAAACCCTCTAACATTTTAGTATGGCCTTCCATTAATCCCCCTTGAACCCTAAATTTATGATTAAAAAATATAGCCCCATTTGGTTTTAATAGCCTAAACATTTCAGTTAAATTATCCCTAATCCACCTAACATAATCTGCTCTTGGCAAATTATCCTTGTGCAAATCATATCCTTTTTGTATCTCATTATTTTTCCATTTCATTGATGTGCCGGACTTCATAGAATTAGAAGTAGTATTCATTAAATTATATGGTGGTGAAGTAATAATAATATCAATAGATTCCGAAGGCATCTTTTTCATAGATTCAATAGAATCACCACACATAACTTTTCCCATATTTATTCATTATCCGGGATAGTATATAATAGTTATCAAAAAGGATTCTCAACAAGATAAACTAAATAATCTAAAACTTCACCAAATTGTTCATTAGGGATTTCTTTGTAAGTCATACCATACTTAGACTTAATACATTTTGCTACAT
>Ga0208299_1003238_pt1 | contig 10365 bp, 7 predicted proteins | sample 15_taG_FD_184089 | JGI IMG/M metagenome (GOLD analysis project Ga0208299, IMG submission 184089) | Marine viral communities from the Subarctic Pacific Ocean - 15_ETSP_OMZ_AT15312 metaG (SPAdes) (version 2) | ecosystem: Environmental > Aquatic > Marine > Oceanic | place: Pacific Ocean | collected...
GAAGTTAGAAGAGAATTTATTTAGTTTAAATCCAAAAGAATATAATTATGATATAACAGATGTTAGAATAGCAATAGAAGAAAAAGAAATCTTATTATCAAGTATTAAACATGGTATTACTCATCAATATATTCATCGTATTAGAAAAGATGGGATCCCATGTATATTTTATGAGATGGAAAATAGCGGTTTAAGATTAATTAAATATGTTAAAGAAAATAATATATTCACACAAGCAACCGAAGATAAAAAGATTGAGAGTGCTGAGGCTAAAAGACAAATAGACCACCAATTAAAAAAAACAAATACTAAAGATTGGCAAAAAATAGCAATCTTAACTTTATGGATTCTATTATTAGCAATCTTAACTTATGCAACTTTTGAATTAATGAGTTATAATAAAGATAGAGAAATGCAATTCTGTACGGAAGGTTTTGATAAAATTTACGAAAAGCAAAGTACTATATATAATGATGTTATTGCTACAATAAAAGAATCTAATATTAGAAACACAGATTTAGAAAACAATATATTAGAGAATAATAATAAAATATTAAACCAATGTGTAATTCCAGTTAATACAATTCCAGAGAGTAGTTAAAATGACGATTGATTTTGTAACTGTTATATTATTAAGTGTTGGTTGTATATCTATTATATATTATGGTTTAAATAATATTAAAGAAATAAGAAATCGTAATATTCCTAAAAAGGATTTAAGAAAAGAAAGAAGAAGGAGGAAAGCAAAAGAAAAATATGGCAAAGATTATATTAAGAATTAAAATAGCTTTTTATTGGATTCTAGTTAAAATAAAAACTCTTATAGTAAAGTTTTGGAAATCTAAATTTAAACATAAAATATATATATTTATAGTCTTATTATTAATATTTAGAGAATTAAGATTATTAATATTTAAAATAATTATACAATTATATATATGGTTAAAATGAAAATTAAAAGTTTAATTCAATATATATTATTTTTTATAATATGTTATATTTTTTTCCCTTCATATAATAGTTTTTTTAGTTACATTTTTAAATTTATATTTTATATATTTTTAGTTTTAATCATAATGTACTATGTTAATGAATTAATAGAATATATTTCAAAATCATTATATGATAATCGTATTAAGTTACAAAGATATCTATATGAAAGTTTAGAGAATACAAAAGAAGAATTTAAACAGAATAGTATAGTTAAACAATTAATTTTATTATTATTTTTATTTTTTAATAACAAAAAAAGATATTATTATTTATTAAAATATTTTTTATTGCATAGAAAATTTGAATCTTTTATAGTAATAATATTTATTATATCTTTTATAATTATAATTAAAACAATTTATTTTTAAATAAATTTATAAAGATTTAAATTCATATTTAATTTATGGTTACTTTACAAAAACAAACTTTACAAAAACAAACTTTAACTAAAAGCTTAACTCCTAAAGCATCGGTTAAGATTAAATCTACATCTCAACAGGAATTATCAGAGGTAGATATAATAAAAGAAGCGCAAAGATTAGATTCATTATTTAAAACAACAGACTTCGCAAGTATTAATAATTTTAAAACTGAATATAATAATCTACCTTTATCTATTAGGCAGAGAATGTCTGTTAGTCCTGAATTTATAGAAGCAAAACAACAATCTATAATTAAAAATATAGAATTAGAAATTGCGAGAGCAAAAAAGAAAGAATCTTTATTTGGTGATAAATCCAGAATTCAACCAAGTATATTATTAAAAGAAAAATATGTTGCTAAAGCATATCAACAAGATGCAATCCAAAAAGCATATAAAGAATTATTATCAAGATTAAAGAAAGGTGAGATTTTAAAAAGTAGTGAGATAAAAAATTATGCTAGAGAAAGAGGAAAAATAGCAAGAGCGGAAGGTTCTGGTTTATTAGTCGAAGCATCAAGAAAAACAACAGCATCAAATTTAGTAAAACAAAGAGAAGCTATGCAAATAACCGCACAAACAGAATATGACAAAGCTTTAAATGTTTTTAGTGCAGGAAAAGAATTAACATCTACTCAAAGAAAAAAAGTTTATATGGATTTAATAAAATTAGGTTTAACAGGTGATGCTATTGGTAACTTAGTAAGTGCTTATGAGACAAGCCCCACTCAACTGAATAAGATAAAAGATGAAGAGTTTGGAAAGGTATGGAGTAAATTATCAAGTAAGAAAGGGGGAAGTATCACTTTGGATCGTGTTAATTCAGAGAATATATTTAAATCATCTGTTAATCAAGAATTAAAAACAAGTGGTTTACAAACAGTTTCTTTATCAAAAAATATATCTATATTTGAGAAAGAATATAATAGTTTATTAACACGTAGAGAAGAAATGAGAAAATCTTTAACTAAAGATGTAACAGAGAAAACATTTAATGATATAGTTAAAAATAATTATACATTAGAAAATAAAGCTTTAACAGGTCAAACTATGACACCAAGCGAGATAAAACTATGGCAGAAACAAATCGAACTACAGGGTAAAAACTTAACAAAAAAACAGTTAAATATAGGAGTTAAACTTTTATCTAGTCCTATAAATTATGGTAAATATTTAAAAATTAGATATGATAAGGGAGAGAAAAACCCATTATTTAATGATTTTAAAAATATAGGAAAAGGAGCATTAAAAGAAATTGGGGATAGTATTAATTTTATAACAGGTGTTAAAGGTTTAACAATTAACTCTAAAGGTGAAAGTTTTGATGGTATTATTGCAAAAGGTGCGAGAGCATTTTTTAATTATGAAACTAGAGTTATAAAAGAATTAACAAAAGGCAAAAGTGTTAAAGCTGTTATTGGTGATGATTTAAAGAAGATTACAAGTAAATCAAAAGAAATAAAAAATAAAACTGTAGATGTAATAAAAGTTATTAAACAGAATCCAATAGGTGTTTTAATATTAGTTAGTGCAGGGTTAGAATCTGGTATTATAAAAAGTAAAGCAGACTTTTTCAAAAATCCAGAGGAAAATATTGGACGTGCTATTGTTTGGTTATTTCCGGGTAAAATAATTAAAGGAGTTGCAAAAGGTGGAGAAATAAGTTTAAAAAGTATTGATAAATTAAGTAAAGGAGTTAGTAAACTTCCTAAAGTTAAATTAGATAAATTTAAGAAAATTATTTCAAATAGTAAAGTTCCTTTAAATAAACGTAAGTTAGATATATGGGCGAAGTTCAATAATGAGAAATCATTAGTGCAAATTATGGGTATTATAACAAAAGAGCAATTTATAAAATTACCTAAAGTAAAAATTTTAGATATTATTAAGACAACAGTTGAAAGAGTAAAAGTTCCTAAAAGTACACCTAAAGTCTCAAAGCTTCTATTGATTGAAGAAATAAAAAAATCTGGTGTGCTAAGTCAAAAAAGTTTAAATACTCTTTCAGACTTACCTTTAAGTAAATTAAAATCAATATATAAAAATGTAAACAAATCTAATAAAGATTTATACAAAGCTACATTTAACGCATATTTAAGTTTTAAAAAAGATTTATTAATTAATAAATTAAAAGGCTTTGGTTTAAGAAATATTGATTTAATTAAAAAGAAAAAGACTGAATTATTAAATTTATTAATAAGTTTATTATTAGAGAAGGATAAAAAGAAAATAGCTAAGATCTTAAAGAAAGCAAAAGTTACAACTACAAAAATAACTAAAGGAAAATTAAAAGGTAAAGTTATTAAAGAAACTACTATTACAATTCAAAAAGGTTCTCTCAAACGTAGGGCTACACTTAAAGCGCAAGAACTAAAAGATGATTTAATTTGGTTGGCTAAAGTAAAGAAGACTAAATTAAAGAATTTTCAAAACTTATCTCAAAAGGAAATTTTAAATTATATTGATATATTATTAAAACGATATAATACATTAAAAAGAACTAATTATAAACAGTTGTTAGGTGTAAAGACTGAATTATTAATCAATAAATTAAAACGTATTGCTTATTTAACAAAAGCACAGATTAATAATTTAAAAACTTTAAGTAAAAAAAGATTAATTGAATTATATATTAATATTAATAAAAAAAGATTACAAAATTATAAATCTAAGATCTTAAAGAAAGCAAAAGTTACAACTACAAAAATAACTAAAGGAAAATTAAAAGGTAAAGTTATTAAAGAAACTACTATTACAATTCAAAAAGGTTCTCTCAAACGTAGGGCTACACTTAAAGCGCAAGAACTAAAAGATGATTTAATTTGGTTGGCTAAAGTAAAGAAGACTAAATTAAAGAATTTTCAAAACTTATCTCAAAAGGAAATTTTAAATTATATTGATATATTATTAAAACGATATAATACATTAAAAAGAACTAATTATAAACAGTTGTTAGGTGTAAAGACTGAATTATTAATCAATAAATTAAAACGTATTGCTTATTTAACAAAAGCACAGATTAATAATTTAAAAACTTTAAGTAAAAAAAGATTAATTGAATTATATATTAATATTAATAAAAAAAGATTACAAAATTATAAATCTAAGATCTTAAAGAAAGCAAAAGTTACAACTACAAAAATAACTAAAGGAAAATTAAAAGGTAAAGTTATTAAAGAAACTACTATCAAAGTTAAAGAGGGTTTTGATATAAGTAAACCCATTACAAGTAAAAGAGCCAGTTCTTTAGCTAAAAGAATGGGTAAAGGTGGAAGAGTAAGAGCGCCTTTGATGGTTCACAAACAAGCAAGACCAATCATAACCCAAGCAGATAAAATAATGGATGATGCTTTAAAATTAAAAAAAGGTGATAGGGTAAGATTTAAAATTGGTAAAGTTAAAGATAAAACATTAGTAAGATTTACGATAGGTAAAGAAATAAATAATTTATCTATTATGAGAAATAAAATAAAAACATTAATTAATAATATAAAAATATTAATGAAATATAAAATAGTAAATCCTATCAAAATTCAAACCTCATATAATCGTTTATTAAAATTATATTTAAAATCTTCTTTAGTTGTGGGATATTTAAGAAAGATTAATAATAAAGATTTAAATTTTAAAACTCAAATCCCAAAACGACTTTTAGATAAAATTAAATTGGATAAAGGTTTAACTAATGAAATATCTAAGATAACAAATATAAAAGTAAAAGATTTAGAGAAAGAAAAAGATATAATTAAACAAAGAATCAATTTATCAATAAGAGAAGTTATTAAAACACCGATAAAAACTACAAAAACAATCTCAAGATTAAAAACTACTAAAAAAACTATAGATGAAAGGAAAATAAAAAGTTTAATTATTCCTAAAGTAGATTTTGATAATAAAACTTTTTCAAATAGAGTTTTAGAATATAAAGCAACATATAGGGAAAGAAATAATAAATTAAAACCTTTTAATTCTAAAACAAATAAAATAGTAACAAAAACTATAATAAAACAAACTACAAAAAACAGAATGTTAAAAATTGTTGCTGATAAAGTAGATAATAGTTTAGTTCGAAGTATGGAAGTTAAAGTTATGAGAATGACAAATAAAAAAATAAAAGATATTCCTAAACCTAAAGTACTAAATAAATTTAGATTAAAGAAAAGTAAAAATACACCTGTTCTTAAATTAGTAGAATTAGCAAAATCAACTTATGACACAGTAGGAGAAAAAAGAGAAACTAAAATTAAAAGATTGCAAAAAAGTAAAAAGGTTACAAAGAAAAAATCAAAAATAACAAAAAGTAAGAAAAAAGTATCCTCTAAAACAAAATCTAAGGTATCAAAGATTAAAAAATTAAAAAAGTCTCCTAAAACAAAGTCTAAGAAAGTAATCAATAAAAAACTCAAGAAAATTGTTAAAAAGAAAAAGAAATAAACAATATAAACTAAATATTTATAAATAATAAAATTTATATTCTTATTACCTATTAACAAATAGGTTTCGTGTTTTCCTTTGTGATATAATTTGTATTCTTTTGAGTAGAATATATAAAGTATTCGATTTACTTTATATATTATATTCTTTTAAATTCTAATTTTGAACAGTATAATATTTTAGATATATTTATAAATATTTAAATTCATATTTAATTTATGGGTAAATATTTAGATTTAATAAGTAATATGTCAGTAGAAAATTATAATTTATCTTTCTCTCCTAAAAACGATACTGTAACAGATGCTTTCACAGTTGCTAAACAGGAAACAAATGGATATTTAGGTATTGGGTTTTTATCTTTTGCGTGGTTTTTAATTTTCTCTCATATATCAAAAATCGAAAATAGATTTAATTTAACTATTATACAATCTATATTAAGTACTAATACTTTAATTTTTAGTATTGCTTTAATGTTATTATACATCGGTGTAATTTCTAACATACAAGTATTTATATGGTGTATGTTAGCATTATTTTTAGGAAATGTTTGGGGTATATTACGAACTGGTTAAAATATGGTAAACAAAGTATTTTTATTTAAAAAAGGTAATAAAGAGTATTACAGAAAAGGAAATTTATATTTTTATAGATCTGTAAAAAAAGTTAAAAAAAGTTCTATTATTCATATAAAAGCAAAAGATATAATTAATATATTATTAAAAGAAATCTAAATGTTTATAAATATTTAAATTCATATTTAATTTATGAATAAAAATTTATTATTATTATTGTCTATATTTCTATCTTTATTATTTAGTGGTTGTACTAATTATTATGTATTTATTAATGAAATAAACGATACAAATATAAGCAATGAGAGTACATATTCATCTTTAAAGATAGAAAATTTAATAAGTGGTGTTAATGGTTCTTTTGTTAGTATAAGTGGTGATACAATGACAGGAGATTTAAATATGAGTAATAATTCTGTTTTTATTAATGGGTTTACGTTAAAAGCTTTAGAAGAAAAAAATATAAATATCGGTGGTTCGGCAATGGGAATATATCAAACAGGACTAAGTGGTTTTAATTTACCTCATTTTATTTTACAATCTGGCGGTAGTTCTCAAGCAAGTATAATATTAAGAAGTCTTATGATTGCAGATGAAAGAGTAGGTTTTCATAATACAAGTGATGCAACAAGTTGTCCTGCATACATGAACGAAATAGGTGAAACATTAAAGATAGATTGTAACACTACAACAACAGGAGCGGATTTATTAGTTGGTGATGATCTTCAAGTAGTCGGAGACGTTTGGATTAAAGACGAATTTGGAGAATGGCGACACATGGAAAACGAACTAACACATACAGCAAATTTAATGGATGATACAACTTTAGATAAAACAACTATATCTTTTACTAATAATGGTACAGTTTCAAATTTAACAATAACAAACGATGATAACCACGAACTAGAATTTAATATTAATAGAAAAACTTATAGTTCAGATGATATTTACATGAGCGTTGAATTAATAAGTGGTACAAATACATCACCACAAATTAATTATGTTACTGTTCAAATAATAGGTGATACTCCTGTTTTAATGGCACAAAATTTTTATCCTAGTGTTGATCATGTAGATATTTCAAAAGTTATGGTTGGTTCAAATGGTTATATTATATCATGGACACCTATAAATATTAAAATATACGAAGCAATATATAGTATAAATGAAAGATTTGAACAACAAGGATGTTTATATGTTGAGGGTTATGAAACAATGGCAACATCAACAACTTTTAATATAACAAATGGTGAAATGATTTGTATTCTAAAAGAAATAGAATCAACTAATACAATTAATTTAAATAGTTTTTTTTGGATAAGAAATAATGGAACTTTTGAATGGTGTAATGATTTTACTTGTATAGATGAATATTCAGATGGAACAATATTCGGTAATAATTTAATGAATGTTGTTATGGGTGTAGTTGCTTTGAATGAAACAACTGTAGGATTAGTTGCAGTAGTCCAAGATTATGAGGGTAGTACTAGTAAAGAATATAATAGTATTACAGAAGCTGAACAAGATCAATATGGTGTAACTAATTATTTCCCACCAAATACAAATATAAGAAATTCATTCACTCCTATTGCTAAAGTTATAATTGATACAAGCGGAGAATTAAAAGAATTAGCAAGTGGTGAATATTATCAGTTTTTAGCGGGTAAAGTAACATCGGGAGGTGGTGCGCCATCTAGTTCAAGTCAATTAACAGAGGATGAAGTAGAATCATTTATATTTGATAATGATAACACAGATAATTTTAATTTAAGTGGTTATAATATTACTAATGTTAATACATTAAGATTTAATAATATAGGTTGCGATACTTCTCAAGAAGGTTCTATTTGTTGGAATGATGAAGATTTTACTTTAGATATAGTAACAGGAGACACTCAAGTTATACAAGTAGGTAGAGAATTAAGCGAATTAGGTAGAAATACAGAAGGGAAAAAAGTATATAATGGTCAAGTGGTGCATTTATCAGGAGTTTCAGGAGATAGAGCAGAGTTTAAATTGGCGATTGCAAATGATTTTTATAAAAGTAATATGGTTGGGGTAGTTACTAAAGATTGTAATAATAACGCTGAATGTCCAGTAACGATTTTCGGTAAAGTAAGAGATATGAATACAAGTATTTATTCAGAAGGTGATATGTTGTATTTATCAGATACACAAGCAGGTAATTTCACAACAACCCCCCCAAGTTTTCCAAATAATATTATTTGGGTTGCTACAGTTGTAAGAGTACATCAAACAGAAGGAATTATATTTGTATATCCTCGTCTTAATAGTGCTAATGGTGTAACTTTCCATGACATGGGTATAGTTAATAATTTAATAGTAGCAGGAAATGTTAATATTAGTGGTAATATAACAGCAAATAATATAAGAAATGTCATGCGGACAGAATCAACTTTAGTTAATACTAGTAATTCTAGTAATTTAATAATAAACAAAACATTTATAGATGAAAAAGAAGATATACAAGTAATGATAATAAGTGATACTTATATTATAATGAATATTACAAGTGATAAATATGGTAGTCGTTTAAGGTGTATTAATACATCTGGATTAATAAAGGTTAATTGGTGTTAAAAATGGAAATAAAAAAAATAATAATATATATGATAATGATAATATATGGGTTAAATCTATGTTATGCAACTATAGACACAGGTTTTACAATGTTAGACGATGCAAATAGTAATTCGGCAGTAGGTACTTTAATGGATAGTGTCCCACCTTTAACAGCATGTGTAGGTTCTTCATCTGGTGATAGTAGTTTAGATTATTCAGATAGAGGAGCAATAGCAGGAATGGAAGGAGACGGAACATTTACATATATGTGTGGTACTGGCTTCGATGTTGCAAATACTAATTTTAATAATGATAGAAGATTAGTATTGGGACACTTTAGAATCACAGGAAGAGCATTCGCAGAATCTGGAACAGTATCAGACGAAAGCTTTGTTTATTGTTTACTTTCTGATGGATCAGCTAATGAAAGTTATAGATGTATAAATTTAGGTGGTACAGATAATAGTTTTCAAGTAGATAGTATGGAGTTTGGTTCTTTTGTATGGCAACCAAAATATACTCAATCTTTAACCACTCGTTTTAGTGGACAAAGTAATTTCGATGTAACAAATATTACTAGATTTGAATTTGGTTACTCAATGGAACAAACAGGACGTACCCAAAATTTAGTATATTCAAGAATTGGATATGTTGATCCGTATGTAATGTATGGCGGTACATTAGGCACTCCTACAGATTGGGAAGAATTATATGATTATACAAGAAATACAGATATTATAAGAGTAACGATTGGTGTGCCAGATATTTCTTTAAGTATTCAAACACCTATAACAATCGGTAAAAGCGGAACTCCTACAGTTTTTAATGACTTAGGTTTAAGTATTGATTATAGACCAAACGTGCAAGATGCTAATACAGATTTAAATAGAAAAGTTCACGTTCCAGATGGTTTTGAATGGATTGATACAGATTTACAAAGCGGAGATATAGTTTTATTAAGTGGTACATATTTAGATTCAAGTGGTGAATATATGATGAATTTAAATAGTTCAGTTGGTGCGCAAATTAACATTAGCGGAATTTTATCAAATTGGGGAAATATTTATTTTGGTTCAGATGTAGCTTTAACAGGTATTATAAAAGATTCTAGTAATGTTCACTTAGACGGCGCAAACTTACAAGGAGGAACATTAGATAATAATAATGTTAATAGTATAGGAAACACTAGTGATATAACAAATTTAATAGTAAAAAATAATGATGTTGGTTTAGAAATCGAACATACTGGAACTTATGAATTAGGAACATTAACTTTTGATAATAATAATGTAGATATAAATGTAACTTGTACTGATCCAGGAACAGTAACAATAAAAACTCAAGGACAAACAGGATTAA
>Ga0208299_1003242_pt1 | contig 10358 bp, 4 predicted proteins | sample 15_taG_FD_184089 | JGI IMG/M metagenome (GOLD analysis project Ga0208299, IMG submission 184089) | Marine viral communities from the Subarctic Pacific Ocean - 15_ETSP_OMZ_AT15312 metaG (SPAdes) (version 2) | ecosystem: Environmental > Aquatic > Marine > Oceanic | place: Pacific Ocean | collected...
CCGTTCGCTGCTTGGGGTCGCCATATGTTGCTTCCGGCATTCGTGCGATAACACAACATCCCTACCGTCGAGACAGAGTTGTGATAATCGCCGAGTCGCATTCGTATACCACCCCCCTCCCCATCAGCGAGCTGGTTCTCGAACGTGTGGGTGTTGTAATCAAACGTAACATCGAGTGCCGTTTTTGCGGGTGTGTCCGGGGAGCAACCAATGGAGACTTTGGGCATCTCTGTTGCAGAGGGACCGGTCCCGGAAACAAATAACGAACCTGAGGAATAGAGATCTCCTCCGAAGAGTGATATACCACGTATAGATGTTCCTTGAGAACCAATTGCGCCAGAGACGCAAAAGCTAACGTCTGTACCCCCTGCCTCCATGGATGACGCGAGTGAGTGAATTAAAACCTGATCGGTGCCGGCATCGACAAATATGGCATGTGTTTTATTATCAGATTCTACCCTAAAATCGTAATCTGCTCTATTGTCCTCATTTATAATAACGCCTGTGTCTCCAACATCTAAAACGTTATAATACACGCCATCAGATGGTTGCGCAAAAAATGAAGCAAATTTTCCCGAGGCGTCCGAGTCTTCGAGTACTTGTAACGTATCCTTGGGGTATAATAAGATGTCATCTGTTCCCGCGTATACCCTAACGTCGTTTGATGAACTTAGATATAATGAACCGCCTGATTCATATACGGCGGCATCTGGCGAATTACCATCGGATTCAGTATCCCAAACAATTTTACTAGCTGTTGATGAATTTAATACTATAGCTGCGGTGGTTGAACCTTGAAACGTGTTTCCGCCCATTACATGCAAAGTTCCAGATACAACGGTATCTCCACCAAATACTGCCGTACCCGTTACCGCAGTCCCAACCGAACCAATCGATCCGCTTACAAAAAAGAACGTGTCTGTTCCAATATCAGAGGGCGCGTCCATCCATGGGCTACCACCCGTTCCTGCTTCACCGCCTACAAACGCAGTCGATCCGGTCGTAAAGATGGAGCCCACCGTCGTGCTTGAAAAGAAGCTATCGCCTGAACCACCCCCACCTGTTGAAGCGACCGTCACCGCGCCGTTCGAAGCCGACGTGATGGTGACATTGCTTCCCGCCACAAGGTAAGATGTACCATCCGTGAGCTGAGTAAGGCTACCGGAGAGTCCCAAGTAAAATCGCGCGGTATCATACACCTTAAACTCCGCGGGGACGCTACGTGACCCAGAGAGCCCGATCTGTAGGCCATTTGGCGCGACCACGGTAATGATCTCGTTGGTCCTTTCATCCTTACGGATGAGAAACTTCGATCTCACCACGATATCACGAGTGAGTCTAATGGCCATTAGCTAATATCCAAGTATTCGTCGAGTAGGTCGTCGGGAATACCGACTCGGTCCTGACCTGATAACGGGGTTTTCAACGTCGACGCAGGGTTATCCTTATAAACGATCGAATTCGTAGCGTATGTGCTAAGATTTTGCGAATTCGTGTTTGCCGGCGAAGTCTCCTTTCCGTCGCGAATAAATCTCACGAATATGGGTGCCTGTCTCAAACCGTACTTTGTGGTCCTTAGGTCGATGAAACGACTGTCCCGTAACGGTTCAAGCATATCCCGAACCTGGCCAAATCGATCGTATCTAAAAATTGACGAATTTCGTTTTTTATTGTCCTTGAATATCTCATCTTGGGATATCAAACGATCGAATCGTTGCAACGACCCCGACGTTCCCAACGTTCCCCTGCTACGTGTACCAATGACTCTTCTCGTTCCCGAATCGTCACCGTTGAACCGCGTATCCCACGCCACGATCCCGTATCCACCAGCAATGATTTCCTCCTGGTTGGATCCTGAGTACACCTCGTATCTCTCGATCTGAAACTGGTCCAACACCGGGTTGTCGTAGTGAAGCGCTTCTTGGATTTCCGATGTGACGAGAGGTTGATTCGTCGTAGGAAAATACTCTTTTTGATCGCCGATCAAACTACCGAACATCGTCAGTTTACCGTTTCCCGCTTTGAGCGTCATGAAAGAAGAAGAAACAGCCGATCGTTGGGCGGGAAGAAAAAATGGTACTCCGATTCCCGCGTCGAAACCAAACACAAGCTCGTCCTCCGGAAACAAGAGATACGGACTAACAACGCTATTTTCGCCAGTTGTGCTAAGCGAAAACGTACCCGATAGCGTCGAACCCGCCTCAAAAGTCGAGTTAACGCCGCCTAGTTGCTTTGTCGCATGCGAGTCGAACGTTTGAATGGGAAGATTTCCAAAAAATGTCGATAAGCTTCTGTTTTCCGGAAATTGCTCGAACGTTCTTGCGTTGGAGTAAGATGTGTCGGACGCCGTAACACAGTAACTCGCAGAAACGCCAGCCTTGCCGGTATAGGACGACGCAACGTCTGGATCTGGTTGTTGTTGGGCGTTAAGCCCTTGAAAAAACGGTAAACAGGTCGTGCCTCCGGGCCATACGTGATTTACTTGTGCCTGTAGGCGATTAGGACTTGGGAAGCTACTATTAAGTAACATGTGAAAACCCATGTCCTGTGCGGGTGTGACGGCCGGTACTATTTCCAGTCTCATAGTACCTGTAATGGCCTTCAAACCCGCCGACGACATGGCCCCGGGCGCCAGCTGGGCGTCGGTAACACCGAAGCTCGCCGATTGCGCAGGTGAATTTGTAGGTGCGAAATTGACGATCTGTGCAGCGCCGCCGCTGGCGTCCATCATACGCGCTGTTTCGTTATAGATCGCCAACGACGCGGTGGCCACAACAAACCGCATAGAGCTGCTAACGTCCATCGCCGTGTCGTACGCTCGTGATGGATCCTGAAAGCGTTGTTGACGATACATGAAGAACGTATAGTTGTCCTGAAGCCACGCTTTCGTCATGTCGGCGGCGATGTCGTCGTAAAAATGCTCGGCCGTAAAGGGGGCTTCGAAAATCGCCTTTTCGAACAGAAACGGATGAGAGAGCGAACCGGTTAACCTAAGCGATTGAGAACCTGTCGCGTGATACTTGGTGGAAAAAGGTCCCATATTCGCGATGGTAGGTAACCCGATCTTTTGCATCCCGTTGATCGACGCACTCGTGGCCGTAAAGTCGTTATACAACGCCACTGGTGGTCTAAATTGCATGGGATAATTGTTAGTACCACTGGCTATTAACCAATTACGGGACGTGGTCCCGTAATCAAGAACCTCACAGGCGTAATCGAAGTGAATGCTGTTTCCCGTCGCGGGATCCACGCGACCGATCTCCTCCCAACGTCCAAGCGCAAAATTGTAATACGTGAAACCAGTCCGGATGGTCGACGTACCGATATAATAGTCACACTCCTTTGCTAATCTCATATCGGAACTATTCGGTAAGTCGAAAACGAACTGAACTTTAGAACCCAATGGCGAATCAAATCCAGGCATCACTATTTCGTCGGTGCCGGTTGCGTAGAAAGAAGAACCGCTAACACCCGCCTGTAAATAAATTCTGGAACCGTCGAACGCCTTGTAGCCCTCGCCGGCGACTCCCGTTAGAAAAAACGTCTTCGAATCCAAAACGCTTACCTCAACCTCCTGCGTCACATCGAGGGTTGGGGCAGTGTTTGGTGAAGCAACAAGCTGCGTTATATATTTCGAACCCGAGAGCAACCCGGTGCCAGCAACAATAAGCCCGCTAGAAAACGTAATCGAATCCGTGTCATTAAACGGGGACGCAAAGTTGCCAAGATAATCCGAATCGCCAGTTCTTCTAATCGTCGGGGTCGCAATCACATTTTGATCGAATCGCGCTTGTTGCACTTTCGGAGGAAGCGAAACAATTCCCGATTTAACGTCTGATCCACTAATAACTGCCATTACTTCATCCACCCGCCGAAAGCAACCGAATCCGTTCCTTTTGAATCCAGGCCATACTGAGACACGCCGTATGTAAAACCGTTAGTGGCGAAACGCTCATTGGGAAGTAATGCATCGTTGTTTATCGATCCGGTTTGAGGTAGTGGAAATGACGACACGATTGATGTATCCGTTAGACCCGCGTAAGTCAATGTCTTCTCGATCGCGTCAACAAAGGGAGAGTTTTCTATATCGAGAGCGAAAAACGATCCCGTGGCTGTTAGCATCGTAAGCGTTCTCGTATTACCATCTTTAAACCCGCGGCACTGTGCCGCTTTAGTATCTATCACGCCCACTATTTGCACCTCACCCGGAAAGTGATCGTTCGTTCCTGCGGCGAATCCAGCCCGAAGCGTGGTCGATTCACCTCTCGAACCGGAGTACACGATGGGAAGTGTCGGAAGCCCACCGAAAATCGTCATTGTTGCGCTGAGCCTTTCATCGCTAAGAGCGGTTGCGCCAAGATATCGCGAACGTAACCCAGATGATAAATTCGGATTGGACGAAGAAATCGTCATGTTCGCTTTGTCAACAAACACGTTGGTTAAACCCAGTTGCTCGGGTTGACCGATCATCAACGTTTCTAGACTAAAATCTGGAACTGTTTGTCTTTTTAAGCCGCCAATGGTCGATGCACCCTTCGCCGAGGAACCTAGCGTATCGTTAAATGCAGACGGTCCCATAAGGTTGGTAACGCTTCCATCACCCGCAATAGTTTCCATAATTATCGCGGGTTTGTTGGTCGAAAGCAACGACGGACGTTTTACGGATCCACTAAAACCAAAACTGTCGTACGTCTTGACAGCAGACCCCTGAACATCTTGTGACGCGCCCTGTAAGGTTTTACTAATTTTGCCCCTAGCCATCTCGTCTCACCTAGTCTATTGCGCCATCAATATCGTTATCGACGTCGGGAGCCCCTGTCTTTAAACTCTCGTCTAAATAAGAGTTCTCCCCAAAATACTTGAACTTTCCTCTTTCCAAAACGTGTGGCGAAACTATAAATTTCACCCCCAAAAAGTCCGTGTTTTGTGGTAACACGGCCGCGATTAAAGATGCAAGCGTCTCGTCGAAAAACCTATAGAAACTAAAGAACGTCGATAGATTAATTTTAGACTCTAAACGATCGAAGTAAATCTCCCTCAAGTGCCTCATATCGGGATACTCATCGAAAAATGTGGTTTGGTGCGCACCAATGGCATTTTCGATCTCTTGAAACGTGCCAAAAATCTTCATAATGTCTTCGTCCAAAGCTTGCGACGTGCTTACTTCTACCAAAAATCTGTTGTCATTATCGATCCTATGCGATCTTAGATAATCTTTATCACTTACGCTTATCGCAGCCAAGGTTTCCGCGGTCGACGCGTCGTTAAGCGCTTCGATTTGTACTTTGTTATCGCTAGCATTCGTGTCGAAATACGGGCTAAAACGAGTGATTCGAACCTGCTCTTTCTCAATTACGCGCTTGGAGGCTTCGAAACCTGTTCCCGAGAGGTGGAACTTAACGACCCGACTAGCGGTTGCTTTACTTATCGGAGTGTCAAACACACCGCTAACTTCGCTTTGCGCGTAATCGAACAGTGTAATACCACCGGATGTATTTGATGTAGTGGTAGGTTGTTGTATCGTTGCCGCCACTCGTAACCTTTCAAACGAACCAGAAAGCGTATTTCCAAAACAGAAGTTCACATTGGGATTGGTGACACCTAACGAATTGGGATCCAGCGCGTGCGTTGCGAGCTCTTTCTCTGTGAGCACTTTTGACCAGAAACGTAACTGGGATAATTTGCCCGAAAAGTCCGTACCGCGAGAAGACGTTGGAAAGGTATCACCACCGATACCGACATCATAAGCAACGCCCGAACGCGTTTCAAGGCTTTGGCTTCCAACACACACAAAACACCCTGAAGGGTTGGTCTCAATGGATCGATCGGAGAAGATGTCCGCCCTTGACCCAGTCACCGCACGAACCTGTGATACACGAAACGTTCGTGGGTTTTCGAGACCGACCTGGCGTGCAGTCAGAAAATATGAAGCGGACGAGAAACCAAGTATCTCTCTTCCGAACGAAACGTGCCAAGGATCGCCATCGAATATGTCAACCGATTGAAGCGACATGCTTATGGGTACATCCGGGTAGTCATTACGAGCACCCCCTCCAAATGCAAAAACGGTTCCCGTGACACCCGTCTTAACGTCTGGTTTATACGCCAAGACATTGGTGAGCACCGACGGCTTCACAACGCCTGCCATTGTCCCGGTTACCGCCAATCTGAACAACGATTGGGTAACGAAGTGAGATCCCGAAACAAGGTTGGGAAACTTGTATATGCCCTCAACCGTAAACGATCCGGATGTTAAAAGCCCATCGCCGGGTACGTTTGTTCCTGTCACGGGACTTACATGGATCCCATCATTGCCGCGAGGTAAAGGTAGCCCGGGTTCTATCCGTGATGCACTCAAATACGTGCTTCGAATGACCGGCTTGTCTGTTGCAAAACCGGCGGTGTCGATAGCCGTCGTTCCGACCAACGACCCGCTAAAGTTCAAAAACTTCATATCGATCACGTGATCCTGGGTTGCGGTCGCGAGGTTGTCGACGTTTCGTCCGCCAAACTCGATCGTCCGAAATACTTTCTGGCGTTCCAACCCAAGCGTGTTTAAAATTCCGCTTACCGCTGCTTGCGTTCCTTTCGATCTAATAATTTCTGGTAGCGACACCAACACCCGTCGCCATAACTTATTTTGCGCGCTACGTAACGACTCGATCGAAAGACCAGACTCGACGTCAATGTTCTGAGCTAGTAAAAATTGTGCGTACTTTGCAGCCGTGAATTGGGAGGGAAGCGTAAAACCCATTTGCTCGGCTCTATTCACGAGAAAAGTCTCAGCCAAACCCTCACTCGAATCGTATTGCACGTTATCGAACTGTGAGAAGTGATCAATATATAGTTTTAATTCGTCAAAGAACTTACCATACATGAACAACAGCGTCGCAATAATTTGCGAAGACGGAATCTGCGCTCCACCTGGAAACGCTGTGTTAGCGAAAATGGCGTCGCCTGTATTCGCGTCTTCGTTTGCAAACCCTTCCGCATGCGCAGCCTCAAGAAGATAGTGCTGTGGTACAAGTCGGGTTATGAGGTTTGGGTTATTGGCGTCGTATTGACTCGCGGATGTGAGAAGAGTGCTGTTCAAACTCACAGTAGTATCGAAGTCCGGAAACAACACAGGATTGTCTTTCGGTCTTTCCAAAATCATCGGATTCGTGACGTCAGAAAATACTAACACGTCCGACGCGTTCTTACCCCTTGTTATTTGCGCGGCTGTAGAAGAGGGTAATGAACCGTGTAAAGAATTGCCACTCGAATCCAACACAACGGTGTTTCCATCGTAACTTCCCGTTGGCGCGTTAAATCTGTAATAGAGCTTCAAGCTACTCGTCGGAAATATGTTTCGTGTTGCATAACTGCGTTGATCAGCCAAGGAACGCGTAACGTGAAACACCCTTAGCTCATCAATAGCGCCCGATAAGATTCCCGAAGCACCCGCGGTGGGCGTGTAGGTAGCAAAGCCTGGGGAACTGTGGGCGGAGCCGCTTCCGATATATAGCGGGCTCGTAGAAAAATCGATCTTACCAAACTCGGCAGCAACAGACGACGTCGCTTGTAACTTTGCCCCTCTATACAGCTTGAGTTTTTGCGCGCCTGGTTCACGGTCGAAGGTCGCGACTATGTGCGTCCACTCGCCCTTCGGAACCGTCATAGAAGCGCTCAAGCCGATCGACGCAGAAGAGACATAAAACTTGATCGTTTGATCTGTTACGCTCTCCGAACCCGACGCTGCCAGCGTGATGCCATCCGAACCGGAAAGTTTTTGAAGAATCACGCACTTGTGGGGCGCGGCGACCGGGGCGTAAAACTGCATCTCGAAAGCGATCGACTTCATTTCGGGATCAAGAATGCCTCGTCCCGTTTTGTCTCTAGAAAGCGTTGGATAATCCGTTCCCGCAAAGTCTTTAACGGTTATCGTGCCGATGGTCGAGTCCGACCATCGAGCAAAGTTCTTGTATTTCGGAAACTGGTCGTAAACGTACTTTTCGAAACCGGTCAAACTCTGGAGAAACTCCTGAAGTTCTGTAAATGTCCCATCAAAGGGGTAGCTATTGATAACACGCTCGAACGCGACATTCACGTTCGACTCCGCGGAATTGAAGAACGTGTGATTCTCGAACTTCGAAAAATCGAGAGGAATCTGTTGCGTACTTTTGAGAGGCGCGCCGGGTGGATCGAATTCAAAGCTACTTGAAGTAGCGCCGATAAAGCCATCGATATCGCCCAACGTCAAACTAACGTGGCTCTCAACTTGTCGGGCGGATGCGTTTCTCGAAATCGTGGGATCGAAAAGGGTCTGTAAATTTCGAATGTCTTTTATACCCATCCTAGACCACCTTGAACACGGAGCTCGTCTTTAGCACCTCTGTCTCACCGCTATCTACGATTTTGAAATCGAAAGTGTACGTTCTACCCTTAAATAGCGCCGAGACATCAAGCTCGAAATACAAACCATCGCTATCCTCTGACAGGCGTGTTGCGTTGTTACTCTCTTCGAAAGGAATGACAATCTTACTCGTCTGAACGTCTCTCACCCTATAGTACGCTTTCTCCACGACGGTAGACGCCAACCTATAAGGAACACGTTTCGCTGTAGGTTGAGCGTTGTAATCCGTCACGAACACCCTTAACTTTACCTTCTCGGATCGTCCAAGCTCAGGGGGTACATTCGTAATTTTCACCCCCAAATCCTTGGGAATTTCGTTAAACCCGAAACGAACCGGTGCGCTCACCTTTAGCGAACCTGTATGCCACGCGACGAGATTGTTTAAGTCCTGCCAGTACGTATCAAACGTGATGCTGCCGCTATCTCTCACATAATCCGCGACTGTCGTTGTGCCGCTAACCACAGTAGTATCGCCGCTAAACAAAGCGAAAGAAGATGAATACACGCCCGTTACAAAGTTGTTAAGATCCCCAGCAATCTTGTGTTGACTTGCGGAAACGATCTTGGAAAAAGACCCAGACACAAGTTTTGTATGTAAGCAAAAAGCAGAAACAGCTGAGCCAGTAATCGACGTCAAGGCCGAACCACTTTTGATGTTGGCTGGTTTACCTCTCTCAAAAGAGTCTAAAAATATTGAACCGCTCAAGTCGAAGAAGAAAGACTTGTGATGATCCCTGATAGAGTCGTCGAATCCCACCCTCAAAAGCGGGCGCAAAAAGACGTTTCTTGCCTGCGACGAGCCGAACCTCTTGACGAACCATGTTTTGGTATCCGTCTCTTCGCTTCCCGTAAAGCTCAAGCGAAAGCCATGATTCGTAAATTGACCTGCAAGGCTTGCTGAAACGAGTTTCGTAACGTCTATCTTGAGATCTTCGTTTCCATTCACGAAGTTCTGCTTACATTCGAAGTTCAAATAAGATGTAGAACCACCAACGTTTCCACTGGCGAAATAATCCACGGACTCCGGACCGTCGCTTGAACCGGAAGCGTTAGCGCCACCCGAAACCCACATGGTCGCGGCACCACCCGAAAAACTACTCGAGTAATAATTAGCAACGTCGAGATCTCTAAACGCCGCGACGTCGCGACCGTTTCCTTCGTCGAATTTTCTAGTAAGAGGAAACACCGAAAGCGTAAAGTTCGAGGGCGTTCCCTGACCACCCATCACGTCAAAGAGAAGGAGTTCGGCCTTAAAGGAAGAGTTCGTATAATCGATTTTTGAGGTCGTTAGGGCCTGGATCGAGGAATAATCAAACTTAATCAGTCCCCGGGAAAGTTCTATCTTTTCGGTGGAGTATGGTTCGCCACTAGCACCTGTCAAACTTGATTCGTTATAAAGCTTAAACAGATCGATCGTACCTGCGCGACCCACGTTCGCGTCGGACGCAGAGAACGAATTGTTAATGATCTTGTTCGTAATGTACGTATCAGCACTTGCTGTAAGTTGTAAGATCATAACACGTTTCCAATGATGTCGGTATTGATATATTTGAGCTCAAAAATCGAATCGGATGGTGGAACGATCATACCGTTAACCAGATTAGCGCCTAAGTCGAATACTTCGCCCGAATAATCTTGTTCGTTTTGGGAACCAAAAAAGTTTATAAACTTGAGTGAAGGTAACGCCTGAACACCTGGAGTATTCAGAATGGAAAAAATTACGCTCGATTCGATTAGCGGCTCGCCGACCTGAAATCTTGATACATCAAACAGCGTAGACAGATTACTTATTACTCCCTGTAATGTCGTAACCTTGTTCGCGTTAGGAATAACCCGAATTGTAAATTCGACACCAAAATTTACTATTTTCGCGTCCTTGATCTGTATCGATTCACTAACGAGACGAAACTCGTTCAGGTAATTTCTCAAATTCAGCTTAAGCGTATCCGATGCCGTAGCTAAC
>Ga0208299_1003244_pt1 | contig 10353 bp, 10 predicted proteins | sample 15_taG_FD_184089 | JGI IMG/M metagenome (GOLD analysis project Ga0208299, IMG submission 184089) | Marine viral communities from the Subarctic Pacific Ocean - 15_ETSP_OMZ_AT15312 metaG (SPAdes) (version 2) | ecosystem: Environmental > Aquatic > Marine > Oceanic | place: Pacific Ocean | collected...
AACTCTTAGTAAAAAGCATATATTATTTTTAGGAGACAGTTTTGTATTCGGTCATGGAGTAAAAAGAAAGGATGATATAGCATTCCAGTTTAAAAATAACAATACACTGCCAAAAGATTATTCGTGTTTTAATCTAGGATTACCCGGAGGTAGTAATATGCTCTCTTTAACAAGACTACACCAATGGTGTAATGTACATAGTGAGAAGTTACATACAGTATACTTTGGTATAACTGACTTAGCAAGAACCACACATTGGCAAGCATCAGCCGAGTGGACATGGGATGATAATATGTATACTTATGAAAATCGTGAACGCCGTTTCAAGCGTTTTGATTATATACCAGCAAACCCTACTCAGGAGAAAATAGATACTTTATATGCAAAATTGACATCTAAAATAAATTATCTAGTAAATTTTGAAATATTTTTAATGTCAGTAATAAACTTATCAAAGATACACAAGTTCAATGTGTTTTTATTCGAAACGCTTCCTGGTATATTAACAAGAGAAGAACTAAACATAATTATCAATAACATATCTATGTATAAAAATATTAGATGGACAACACAAAACGATAATGTTGGTGAAATTCTTGGAGAAGGAAATACCGAAGAATTTCTTCCTACTCGTATACCAAACGATAATCATTGGAATACATTAGGAACAAAAATAATTAGTGAAAATATGTACAAAGAAACCTTCTTCTGGTATTTAGAAGATGCAAAAGACCGTTATATCAAATGATGACCATGTTTTTCTCTGGTGATTACTTTTTTAATGCCACTAGGTATTTCAATTCTGACAATCCACAACTAGAATTTAAGAAACTAGAAGAACTTAATGATTGGGAATACAAAGGTGAAACATATTACTTTCATATACATCATACGAACACAACCAACACAATATGGAATGCGTTGGGACTTGAGTGCGTTAGTTCGTATGTAGATAATAGTAAATCAGAATTAAACAAAGACAAGTATCGAAAACGTATTACAGAGGAAATGCCTACTAGAATAAAAGAAGACGTTGCGTCGGGCAAATGTAGATACATAATTGACCATAGTTTTGAGGGATACTGGGGTATACGTTGGGATTACATTCAATATATATTCTCATGTAAACGAGAAGATATTATTTGGTTAACTGCTGACTTCAGTGTTATATTTGAACCTCATATATTTAAAAGAAATAACAAAGATGCGTGTGAAACTCATTATAGTAATTGGTGGGAACGACAGTGTGCAGAGTTAGTAGATAATCCTGGTGGTGTTAATTACGAAATTATTAAAGATATTCGATTAAAACAACTTCAATTGATTGAGAAAAGAACAACAAGAGATAAGATGTGTACTTACTATAACAGGCGTATTCGCACTTCCAGAATTGTTATGATGTCTATTATGCATCATAACAATTTACTTGACCAAACATATTGGAGTTGGGGTGGCAATGTAGATGGCGGAACGAGATGGGATGAAAGTCTTCGCCGTTATCATCTTCACCCAAAGCACATAGGAGCAGCCAAATATGAAAAATCATATGACACTATTGCTAAGTGGGGAAACATACAGAACGGCGAACCAAGTAAAGAAGATTTACAAGTTAACTTAGTAAACACATTTAACAAAGACCATATACTGAATACAAACTTTCAATTCATCAACGAGACGTGGGCGACAAATGGAGATACAATATTTCTAAGTGAGAAATCATTCAAACCTTTTATGTTGATGCAACCATTCATTACGTATGGCGATAGATATACAATACAGGCGTTACGTGAATATGGATATAATGTATTCGACAAATGGATTGACCACAGTTATGACAGTGAAATAAATGCATTAAAACGTGCAGAAATGGTTGCATTAGAGATAAAACGATTACAGTCTTTGTCTCCAAGCGAATGGACTGATATGTTATATGATATGCGTGATGGACTAATTCACAATGCAAAGAACCTAGAAAAGGCTAATTCTAGATATTATATAGATATTTAGTTATTTTTTGGTTAAAAACTTGACAATTATCGATTTTATGCTATAATATACTATGTAAATAAACTAATTCATCTACATTTTAACTATAACGAGAGGTATAGATATGAAAAATACAATAGCACTGCTTTCATTAGCAGTATTAATGTTGGGTTGCACGGGCGTTACTCAAGCATCGGGGTGTCCTGATGGTAGTGATCCAGTTAAGAGTATTTCTGCGGATGGTACTTATTTTGTATACAACTGTGGTGATAGTTTAGAATCCGGAGAACTTCCTTTTAATCACTCAGCCTGGGTGGCAGAGAACCGCTATGCTGAAACTATTGGTCCAGAATGGACTAGTAAGTTGCGTTCAATGTACAATTCCGAGTGGAACACATGGCATTTTACTGCTGATATGAATAATGATGGTATTCTTGATTTTGTTTATACACCAAATTTTCAAGTGGAAAATTTACATGGTTCTGGTTCAGTAAAGACTGAGGACCTTTCAGATGCTGAACACGGTCACTGTAGAGATGAAGTGTGTCGGGGTGAGGGTGCCTTGCCTTCAATCTACTTTGGTCGTTCTGATGGAACATGGGTTTATGGTACAGGCGCTTTTGTCGATAACAGAGAAAACCCTGGTTATCATGCGTGCCCATCCAATGTTGCTGACTTCAACGGAGATGGTCGTCCAGACTTATTCTGTAACGATACACTTGATGATGAAGGTTCTGGACCCAATGGCGTTAAAGAATGGAACGGACGGCGTGATAGTTACTACTTGTCACAACCTGACGGTACTTGGTTAGAAAGTTCTGATACACATCTTAGTATTCCAAACTTTCAAGTATTTGACCATGATTTTGCAATAGGTGATATTGATAGTGATGGAGACAATGATATTATAATTTCAACTGGTGAAGGACATTCATACTGTTGGAGAAATAATGGCAAAGGCTATATGAAACTTGACAAGAATTGTGCTAGAGGTGTTAAGGCTTTTATGCTCGAACTTGCTGATATGGATGGTGATGGAGATTTAGATTTGATTTCATTCCATATGGAAGACTACTCTAAAAAATGGGCCGGTGATACTGCTATTCACTATAACAATGGTAGTGGCAAATTTCGTTTAAATAGTGTCAAACTTAAAGAGTATGGTGGCGAATGGGACTGGAATGGGGCACTTGATATAAGAGCGGGTGACTTCGATGGTGATGGTGATATGGACATATTAATTTCTCGTATGCGTAATCCATATGTTGGTCTTGCTTATGAAATTAAAGAGAACCTAGGTAATGGTAAGTTTGGTTCTGTTATGGATATTCGATTTGACATTCGCAACTACACTGTTGAAAAGCATAAGAAATTTGTGTGGGAAGGAAACTCGATGAATGTTTCTCAACGTATGAACCTTGTAGATTTCAACAATGATGGCTTGATGGATTTTGTATCTTATGCTGGTGGTCGTTTTAGTAATTATGTTTATATAAGCAATGGCGATATGACCTTTACTGAAATCAAAGCGAATGACCCAGCAAATCCATTAAAAAGAATTAAACCGTTTGATAGAAATGGTGACAAACAAATGTTTGAACTAGAGAACTTCTACATGGAAGACTTGTATTAAGTCAAGGTCTTAACTAAACCGTCTTTGAGACTTGTGAATTCATAATCACCAATCAAAGACAATAACTTAGAAACATCGGCGCATCTTCTGGAAACACTTCCAGCAGGTGCGTTTTTGTATATGGGTTCTCTATCAACTCCCACAATTTCTCGTACAATCTCTGCTACGTCTCCGATTGAAGATTCTATTGGATTACCAATATGAATTGTATCATTGTTAAGTTTCTCGCCCACCATCAAAGTCAACTCTGCGGCATCATCAATATAGATGAACGCACGAGTTTCATCATGTCCATATAATATATCATCACCTTCTTTTAATCGTTCTGCGTATTCAGGAATGAAATGAGACTTTTGTTCTTTGCCGTATGCGTTATGATATCTAATGATAACATATTCTAGGTCGTATTCTTCATGTGCGGCGTGTACCGCAATCTCTCCCATTAGTTTACTACCTGCGTAACTCCAACGTGGGTTATCAATCTCGTTGATTATGCCGACATTCACTTCTGGTGTTGGGATGTCTGTAATACCCAACTGCACACCACCCGCATATATCTCACTACTACTCGCATATACAAACTTTGTATTTGTATCAGTGTACCTGTGAATTAGATTGACAGTCGGAGTCAATGTGCTATTAATTACTGATAGTGGTTTAGTATAGAAGTGAGCAGTGTTATTATACGCACATAAATGATAAACAATATCTACTTCTGGTAATAGCCATGAACTAAATTTATCTGACAAATCTAATGATTGAAATTTGTGTCCGTGTGTGTTTTTGGGAGTACGAACATCAGTCAAGTGTACTTCGTGTTCACTATTCTCTAATCGTTTTGATAATGCTTGACCGATAAATCCAGCGGCACCAGTCACTAGTATTCTCATTTACGCATCCCCTTAAATACTGTTTTCTTAAATAGTTTATTTTCTTTATCAATATACTCAAACAACTTATTTGGTATTCCTAATTTCTTACATGCGTTGTTCATTGCTAGAACATCTTTCGGTAAACACGCACCACCGTAGCCTCTGAGTTCTGGCTTGACATCTAAGTACTCATCTGGCAAATCACTATTTCTTAAGAATGCTTCTTTCACTTTGTCGTAATCTGCTCCCATCTTATCACTTATCTCAAACATAACATTAGAGAATACCACACGTAACGCATTAAATGTGTTATGATAATACTTCATCAGTTCTGCTTCTGTGGGTGACACTCTCATTATATCTTCTGGTAGTTTACCATGTGAACGTTGTACTAGATAATAATAGTTTACGTTATCAGTGCCAACTAATAGCAACTTGTGGTCGAATATAAAGTCATACTCAGCACTACGTTCTTTAAGGAACTCAGGAACAAATATAATTCTATCATCATATTGTTCAATCAGTCTTTCAGTTGTTCCTGGTTCTACTGTTGACTTAATACCAATTACACCTTCGTAGTTTGCTTGTCGTAGTTCAGCGATAACACTTTCTACAATGCTTGTGTCACATTCGCCTTTGTTATTTGTCGGAGTTGGCACACATAGATATACAATCTCTGCTTCTAATAAGTCTTCTATTTTTGTGTCGAGTGTAACGTCATGTGGTATAACTGTGTACCCACAATGCTCAAAGCCCGTCTTACATGCTTTGCCTACTACTCCTAATCCTACTATTCCTATTTTCATTCTGTTTTCCATTTAACACTACAACCAAAAGAAGGATTTGGTTCCCAATCAATCGACTTGCCTGCTAATGTTAAATCTAATGCATGACGTAGACTGCTACCAGTTGGCATCAAGTCATTACTCGTATGACTTGGATCTAGTTCACCATGATATACAATAGTATCATCTCCATCAATAACATAAAATTCAGGAGTACAAACTGCTCCGTATGCCTTTGCTATGCTTTGGTCTTGGTCAAAGATGTAGTCACATTGTAAGTCATATTTTTCTACAAACACAGGCATTAACTCTGGTGCATCTTCTGGACTACTATCATCTGTTGTAGAACTTGCGTCATTACTATTTACTGCGATACAATGAACTCTGTCATTGTAATCTTTTACTACTTGTGAGATTGTGGGCATTCTAAACAGAACATAAGGACAATGATTACAAATAATCATTACTAGTCTTACTCCCGTAACATCATCAATTGGATATGCTTTCTTCCCTATCATGTTCTCACTTGTTAATAACATTATTCTACTACCTCAAATTCTGGTGTACAGAATACAAGTTTACCACCATCTGCAATCCAGTCTTTTAAAATTTTTGTGACGAACAATTCTTTAAAGTGAAACGGGAATACTAAAAAGTAATCTGCTTTCTCTTTTGCTTCGTCTTCGTGTACGATAGGAATACTACTGCCAACTAAATACTTACCAATCTTGTCTGGATGTATCTCTGCCGCACCACTAATCACATCACTATCTAGTCCATAGTATTGCATGATTGTGTTTCCTTTTGTACTCGCACCCATAATATAAACTTTCTTATTGTCTGCCACTTCTGAACGTAAGAAGTTCATAGTCTCATCTCTATTCTTATCAATGTTTGTTTTCCAATCAGTGTATCTCTCTACTGAACAATCTTCTTCGTATTCACAACTACCTTCATAGAAGTGTTGAATGTATAACTGATAACTACCACCATTGATATCATTCTCACGTACTTGATATATTTCAAGACCATTACGTTCTAGTAAGTTCACTAATGATTGATATGAATAGTATTCTAGATGTTCGTGTATCACGTTGCCTAAGTCATTGGTGTCTAACATAGGTCTTGCTGTCATCAACTGACAAACCCATACTCCACCCTCATCTAATATGCTTTTGATATCTTGTACAAACGAGTTTGGATTATCTAAGTCGTAGAACATAGCAACAGTAGTAACAATCTTTGCTTTCTTCTCGCCCATCTTCTCTTCCCAGTTCTTCTTGTTGAAGAAGTCGCCTATCATAATATCACAATTCTCTTTTAGTTCGTTGTGTATATTCTGTGCTGGATCTATGCCAACTCTAGTTACGTTATCAGGATAAAAACTCAATAACGTGCCATCATTTGCACCAATGTCAACTACGATATCATTGTCATTTAACAACGTTTCGTATATCGCATCTACTGTGATGCTTTCTAAGTTGTCAACAATCTTCTTGTTTAACCTAGACAAGTACCAGTAGTTCTTATATAAATCTTCTTCTCGTACTGTATGTGTTAGTTGTACTAAGTCACACTCATTACAATGCACTAATGCAAGTGGTGCCTCACCAACATCAAGATTTGGTTCTTTAACAAACGCATTTATTTTTAAATCACCAATATCAAATACTGTGTTAAGTTCTTTGTTACCACAACTTCTACATTCTTCTATTTGTTTTATTTTCGCCATTATAAGTCCTTTATGTAACTGATATCGGGATATGTATTTGAGTCGGCAACATCCTTGTTCACACTTTTTGTTTTCTTAAAGTTCTCAAGTCCCAGAGTAGCGGCCTCGGGAGTCATAAACATATGATATCCTAATACTGATATCGTATCTTCTTCATATGGTACACTCATATCTCTTCCATCGTGTACTGCACGTTGGGCCCAATCATAAAAATCTTTATCGTCAGTAAGTATCATTCCGCCTCTACCAGTACTTAATATTTTCTTAATCTGAAAACTTAAACAATGATACGTTCCTTTGATATACATATCTTTTGTAAATCTAGGAGCACCGTCTATAATATTTGTTGGTTCTATAGGATAAACACCAGACCACTGTATATCACTAAACTCTACATCAAATCCAGCGTGTATGAGTTGTGAAGGCGCACTTACATATGTATTCTTTGGCACTTTAACTGTACAAGAACCGTGTAACTTCTTATAATATATAGCACTTAAAAATATAGCATGACTACAACAATCAGTAGCAATACTATAAGGAGCATCCGAATATTCAGCAATCACTCTTTCAAATTCATGTACTATATCAAATGGATTATTCATGTCCTGTTACCTTTATAATGGGGTCTTTACATTTATCCCAATGTTTTGTCAACATACTAACAAAACTGTAATCTTCTAACGCAACAAATCTATGTGATGTTCCTAAAGGAATTCGAATACTGTCACCCACTTCTAATGTGATAGTAATATCTTCTCCAAACTTTACAAATTCTGTATACTCACACCTGCCCGAAACTACCATCATAAATTCGTTGAACTCAGGATGATAATGATAACCCCTGGCATCACCTTTTTTTGTAATCATTAAATTGTATTCTGTTAGACTATCATTAATTGGGAAACTAAATATTGTCCCACGATGGTCTTCAAATACATCTGGATTAACTATTTCTGTTTTGCTGTTATCAGCAATCTTCTCATATCTCATTGTCTAACCAATTATAAACATCATCAAAGTGCGACTTTGTTATTTCTTTAAATTCTTTACTAAAATATCTTTTCTTATTATACACTAATCGGTCTCGTAATTCAAGTGTTTTCTCTGCCAATTGTTCTGGTGTTTGTTCGTTTATCAATTTCATCTGTTCTAACACCATTTCTATACGTTTGAACATATCTTCTTCTAAATCATAACTGTTATCAAATACATCATCGAATGTATCAAATCCCCATTCTCTAAGAACTTCCAAAGTTCTGGGCTGTCCTACAATCATAAATGGATGCATGAACACAATTGCTTTGAATATAACTTCTGAGACGTAACATCCGGGTCCCATAGGACTGCTCTCAGTAAGAATACTCATAAAAGAATTTTGGTAGAATGATGCAGAACTCCAAAGTGTGTCATCGTAGAAACAACCATTCTCTTGAAATTCTTCAACATCAAGAACCAAAGGCAAATCATTCATAAACTCATTCGCTTCTGTTCTCAATTTATCACTATCAACAAGATTATACTTATCATATATTTCTTTATGTTCTTTCTTATCTGTTATAATCCATTCTATATGTTCTTCAAACGTTTGCCCATCCATAATCTTTGCACAACTTATTAGATTGTTATCTATCATTTCCATCTCTCGTAGACGCAACAAGAAATACATTCTATGTGGTTTGTGTATTCTATTGAAACTAAGAAATGTGTGGTCAAATGTTCTTTGGTCTATAACTTCTTCTGATATCTCATACTTCTCTTCCCAGTAGTAATGATTCCAACCGGGCACAAAAAACGTTTTAATATTTGATTTATTATTCTCAGGAGCAAAGAAGTCACCAGATACCCAACATGTATTGTGTATATCGGCTCCTGCTTCTTCTAATTTTTCATTGATGTTTATGTTCTCGTGATAAAAGAAATCACCTTCAACACATATTGGTTCTTGAACTGTGCTGATTACAACTCTAGAGTCTTTAGGTAACTGTTTTGCTACACTACCATCTTTAACACACTCAATCCCCGAATTTCCTATCTCTTGTGAGATATTCGGTTCGTATATTAATCTATTACTTTCTGTGAACTCTATGTCTTTGTTAAGAAGAACATTGAAAAATTTAAAGTTGTCATGTAAGTGTCGCCACCATTGTGAGTCTCCTCCTTTGAAATGAGTTGTATTTACTTTTATCATATATGCTTCGCAATCATATTTGCAACTGCGGTATGTCCTTCAGAAGACCAATGCCTGTCATCTTTTGATATATAGTAAATCTCTCTTTCTTCTTGTGAATTGGCACTAAAAATTTCTAGAGGTGTGTAAGTAAAGTCTCTGTCATCGATTAGGTTACTATGTAAATTATGTAAGTTTGGATTTATTTGTCTTTCGACATCCCACCAATACGTTTTAAAATTACATATTTTACCTAAGCCTCTGATAAGCAATATATTCTTATTATAGTTTTCTTTATCATTTTCTTCGCTTTGCATGTTAATGAAACTTGAATGTATATCTTTAAACCATTGTTCTTTATCACTGCCAATAAAACCAACACTTAAGTTGTTTGGTTTTCTGTCTTTATAATAGGTTCTTCTATAAGAGAAAGTCATTCCTGCAATTACAATTTCAATTTGGTTTCCGTATTCTGAACACCAATTAGATAATACATGTGTAATATAATCGTTTGATGCTCCTCGTACTCCTACATTTATAACTTTATAATCTTTGAATATAGTTTCTTGTAACTTATTAGACCACGTATCTTTGTAATATACTCCGTCACCGAATGTAAAACTATCACCCACACACAATACAATTCTATCTTCAGGATTAATAGTTTCTTTAGGTGCAAGACTTCTTGTTTGATATTCGTAATTCCAATCATCGCAAATTTTATACCAATTATCATTACATGTCGGATGATGAGGTGTGCGATACATTTCGTCAAAATTAAACATTACATGTATCCTTTTAGTCTATCATATAATTCTGGAAATGTCATTCTAAAGTTTTCATTTCTCAAACTGTCTAATTCGGCGGTATAATCCATCGCCCTTTTCAGCAGTTCAATATCAGTTGGCTTTTCTTCACACTGTCTTAACTGTGCCATCTTACCTGGGTCCCAATCCTCTGGAAAATATGGTACCATTTTTTCGTTTACTGCCTTTCTAATTTCTAGAGGTAACACATTTACAGAAAATTCTTTAGGTTGTGTTACAAAATTGTGATGAACTCTTATATCTTTCAACTTTGCAAAATCCATCATTTCGTCTAGATAAAAATAATTCATCCAACTGACAGTTTGTGTGATATTTATTGATAGTTTATTTTTTTCATAAAAATGTAAG
>Ga0208299_1003246_pt1 | contig 10353 bp, 8 predicted proteins | sample 15_taG_FD_184089 | JGI IMG/M metagenome (GOLD analysis project Ga0208299, IMG submission 184089) | Marine viral communities from the Subarctic Pacific Ocean - 15_ETSP_OMZ_AT15312 metaG (SPAdes) (version 2) | ecosystem: Environmental > Aquatic > Marine > Oceanic | place: Pacific Ocean | collected...
CTCGCAGCTTGTCACGACATAGGGAAGATCAGCCCCGGTTTTCAGCGCAAGTGTCCAAAGTGGATCGAAGATAATGTGCCAAAGTGCGAGGAGGGTAAGTACGTTGGCTGTGAAACCGATCACGCGAGTGGGGATGGTCCGCCAATGCCGCCCCAAACAATTGCCGCCGCTATGTTTTCCCCACGCGAGTGGGGATGGTCCGTAGGCTGGCGGTAGACATAGAGACGAGTGTTGGTTTTCCCCACGCGAGTGGGGATGGTCCGTAGGCTGGCGGTAGACATAGAGACGAGTGTTGGTTTTCCCCACGCGAGTGGGGATGGTCCGAAGGCCGACCATTCAAGCCTGCCGGCTATTGGGTTTTCCCCACGCGAGTGGGGATGGTCCGCCACTGACCTGTTCAACATAGGCTACATCTGGGTTTTCCCCACGCGAGTGGGGATGGTCCGGCGATGCAGGGCAAAAACGCTTTTGGCGAAGAGTTTTCCCCACGCGAGTGGGGATGGTCCGCCTTCCGCGAGAGTTATCTCGTTCGTCAGTATGTTTTCCCCACGCGAGTGGGGATGGTCCGACCGTCGTGAGGCTTGAGGCGGCGAAGCCGTTGTTTTCCCCACGCGAGTGGGGATGGTCCGTCCTCCGCGTTTTCGTATCGGATACGCTCGACGTTTTCCCCACGCGAGTGGGGATGGTCCGTGCTATGCGGTACCATATCGGTACCACAAATGGTTTTCCCCACGCGAGTCGGGCTTTGAAAGCCAATCCCACAAACCAAGTGGGGTTGGCTTTTTTATTCTCAAAAACAAACCGTTTGACAGTTCGTCTTAAATATCGCAGATACTGAGTTGTTCGGTTTTTTTTAGCTGGGCATTTACTGCTATGAGTGAAGACGATGAATATTTGACAAGGTCGGAAGTGGCAAAGCTCCTGCGGGTTACTCCCCGCTGTGTGGCCGGGATAGAGGGGTTGGAACCGCTGGTGATTAATCCGCGGTTGATTCGATACAAACGTGAGCAGGTGGAAGTCTGGCTAGAAGAAAGGAGGATGAGTCGGTGATGTTCTTAAAGGCAGAAGCTGTGGTTTCACCTTCCCGCTTTGAGGACGTTTTAACCTCCTGCCCGAAGTCGGGAGGAGGGGTTCACCGGTGGCTCTACAAGGCAGCGTGTACGCTTAAGCCGTTTTTTGATGCGAATAAGGTATTTGAGTTAATCCAACGGGGCTCGAGTGGATGTGGCAGGGATGTCAGCGCTCGAGAGATTGAGGACGCGATTAACGCAGCCCAATCTGCCTCGTTGAGATCAACCAAGCGGCTGCCCAAGTGGCCTTCAACTAATGACGAGCAGGTTGAAGCCATTGTGAGTGAAGGTGGTGGGCTGGCGGAGCTGTGGGAGTCTTCGCCGCTCCGGTTGGACGATGATGTGTCGCATACAGAGGAAGTCATTGATCTTCTCTTTCCCGGCGATCCTTTGCTTTGTGCTGGGAGGTCAGCTTATGATTTTGACACTAAATCAAGAGAGGAGTGGCGAGGAGAGTTGGCATCAATGCAACACATTGTGCCAAGTCCTATGTCAGAGAGGGCCGGGCTGACCAAGAGCGGCAAAAAAAGCGCTCACTCGCTGAACAACACCGGTCCACGAAAGTTTCTAGTAATCGAATTCGATGAAGGGACATTTGATCAGCACGCTGCTATTCTTATTCATCTAGCGCAACACGCCCCACTTGTGATGACGTTGATGAGCGGTAACAAGAGTCTTCACGGCTGGTTTTATGTAGAGAGGAGTCCGGAAAAACTGCAACTCAGTTTTATACGTTATGCTGTTAGTCTTGGTGCTGATCCCCAGCTTTGGGTTAGATCTCAATTTGCTCGAATGCCCGACGGCTTTCGTGTCGACAAGGAAAAGCTGCAGTCTGTAATTTACTTACACACAGCGAACCTAGGATGATGAATGTTCCAACCTTAGAAGGGATAAAAGAAAGCGTGCTGGAGATCGAGGTTTCAAGCGAAAGCGGCGAAACTTATCTCAATGCAGAAAATGCAATAAACATTGGTAAAACGGGAATCGGTACTCATTGGTTTTGTCTCCCCGGCAACAATATGACGATCACCGAAAGTGCTTACACAATCTTCAGCACAATCGCCCCGACAAACACTTTGTTTTGTAGAGGAGGCAGCGTTGTGGAGGTGGTTCGAAATGGCGATAAAACTGAATTCAAAATCATCACTGAAAACGAATTCTGCTCTCGGATTGAGAAGTACAGCCACACGGTGGGGGGCTACGTAATGAACCCATACACAAAACAGTATGCATTAAGCCAGAAAGCTTGTACTAGGGAGGCAGCTGCACGTCTCTTGGCCGCTGCTGAAGCATCAGAGTTGCCTCAAATAAGTGCTATCTCCAATTGCGACTTACTCGTTGAGGAGAACGGCCAATCGAAGATACTTAGCTGCGGCTATAACCCAGAGTTGGGAGGCGTTTACATTAGCCAGCAAAACGGAGCCAGAGAGGTGGGCTGGAAAGAGGCGGTGGAAGCTATCAAAATAATCCTCCTAGATTTTAATTTTCAAAGTGAAGGAGATCGATCCCGAGCAATTGCGAGCATTCTAACACCGGCATTACGCTTTGGCGGCCACATATCGGGCAGCATACCGGTGGATGTTGCCGAGGCGAACGAATCGCAGTCGGGAAAAACCTATCGCCAAAAGATGCTTGCTGCGATTTACGGTGAGGCCCCAGAGGTTGCCACCCAGATAAAAGGGATCGGAGGCGGAGATGAGCCTTTCTTCAACGCTCTCTGCCGGGGGAGACCTTTCATTCAATTCGACAACTGTAGAGGTAAGATCGATAGCCCATCTGTTGAGGCCTTTATCACCACAAACGGGGAGTTTAGTGTGAGAGGAGCCTACAAAAGGTGGGGAGCTGTTGATTCCCGCAAATTCTACATAATGCTGACGAGCAACGGTTTCGAAGCAACTCGCGATTTCTGCAATCGAAGCAATATCATCCGCATCAAAAAACAGCCTAAAGGCTTTCAGTACACTCAGTACTCTGAGGGCGATCTGCTGGAGCACATCCGCACCAACCAATCCTACTACCTCGGCTGTGTGCTGGGTATCATCAAAGAGTGGATGGCCCGGGGGAAACAGAAGACAGATGATACCGGCCACGACTTTCGCGAGTGGAACCAGATCTGCGACTGGATTGTGCAGATCCTATTCGGCTGCGTCACGCTGATGGACGGGCACGAAAAGACGAAGGAGCGGGTAAGCAACCCCAATATCACTTGGCTGCGTAAAGTCGCCCTAGCCGCAAATGCGAACTCCCACTTGAACCGGGAGCTTAGAGCGTCTGACATAGTTGAGCTGTGCGATCTGGAAGACATTGAGCTGCCCGGGTTTGTTAATTCGAGCAAAGAGAATGCGGCCATCCGCAAGGTAGGGGCGCTTATGAAAAAGTTGTTTGGAGAGTCGTCCGCTTTGGAGTGCGACGAATTCGAGATAACCCGATTAGGGGTAATGCTGCCTCGTCACGACCGCCCAGAGGAGTTGAGGGAAGGGAAGGTCTACGTAATCAAAAAGCTAATCCCCCCCAAACCCCCAAACCCCCAAAGGGTATTATGACTTCCTAGAAAACCTAGGTTTTCTATAGAGTTACAAAGTGGTTTGGGGGGAGTGGGGAAGTGGGGGGCCACCCCCAGCTGGCGGGGGGGTCAGTTTCCACACCCCCACCCCCCAACATCAGCCTCGCGGATAGCGCCCAAGAGAAGACCGTTGAGTAAGTGAAGCTATGGGAGGGTGAAGCGAAGTAGCGTTACTTGGCTCCTTCAGCTTTCAGTTCTTCACCTGTCTTGCCGCCGTGTTTGCGGAGGAGGTCTGCGGTTTCTGTTTTATTATACTTGATGGCCAAATCTAGCGGTGTTTCGCCACTATCACGCTTTGCATTCACATCCGCACCTTTGGCGATAAGTAGTTCGATGATTTCCTTGTTTCTTCCAAGAATCGCATAATGCAAAGAAGTCCATCCTCTCCCATCCTTCGCATTCACATCCGCACCTTTGGCGATAAGTAGTTCGATGATTTCCTTGTTTCTTCCAAGAATCGCATAATGCAAAGAAGTCCATCCTCTCCCATCCTTCGCATTCACATCCGCACCTTTGGCGATTAGGATTTCGGCGGTTTCCTCGTGACCCATATCAGCCGCCCAATGCAAAGGAGTTCCCCCCGCAACACTCTTCGCATTCACATCCGCACCTTTGGCGATAAGTAGTTCGATGATTTCCTTGTGATCTCCAAAAGCCGCAGCATGCAAAGGAGTCCCTCCAAACAGATCACCCACAGCATTCACATTCGCACCTTTGGCGATCAGTAGGTCGGCGACTTCCTTGTGGCCGTTACGCGCCGCCTGATGCAAAGGAGTCCCTCCATCTTTGTCCTTCGCATTCACATCCGCACCGTTAGCGATTAGTAGTTCAACGATCTCCTTTTGACCTTCCAAAGCCGCCCAATGCAAAGGAGTCCATCCACTCACACCCTTCGCATTCACATCCGCGCCATCAGCCAAGTGCTGTTTGACGGCTTCAAGGTTTCCTTGTTTGGCAGCTTCCCAAATATCTTTAGGCGACTCCCCACACCCCACCAGAAGCACGGCTGCGATTGTTGTGAGTAGGAGGTGTTTCATATACGCAAGAGAGCCTCAACAGTCTAGCTGATGATTTCAAGGGCTAAACGCTGTCGCTAGAGGCTACTACTAATCCCCCATTGCTTCGCGGAGAGCCCCCTCTGCTCCTCTAAGGGGGTTGCGCGGGTGAGAACTAACCTAACTTCAATCGCTTCGCTTGCCGCTTTGCGTGTTCATCATTCAAGTGACCGTAAACCCGGCCGATCAAAACTCCACCGTCCTTGTGGCCCACCCACCGGGCAATTGTCATATAGTCAATACCGCTCATAACGGCGTGGCTAATGAAGTAGTGGCGGCAATCGTGGAAACCGAAACCCTCTACACTGGCCAGTTCCCGAGCTTTGTAGAGTGCTTCTTTGAGGCTACGCGCCGGGGCATCCTCCCCAAACATCCGAGGTGCGGGAAAGAGATAGACTGAGCCGTTACTTCTAGAGCGCATCTCCTCAAGCAACGTAGCCAGTGCATTATTAAAGTCTACGGCTCGGGACTCGTGGTTCTTGCTCAAGCCATCTGAGCCGATGGTGAGCTGTTGCTGATTCCAATCCACATCAGACCACAATAGGCGGAGGGTCTCAGTAGCGCGTGAACCACACCTCGCCATCAGACGCACGTAATCGGCTAGAAGCTGCCCGTTACGGGTGTTTTGTATGGCAGCAACACAGAGAGCCTCAATCTGCTCTCGAGCGAATAGAGGGCGTTTTTTGGGCTTCCAGCGGATGGACTTTAGGCCGGTGGTTGGGAGTGTGTCGATGAGGCCGTTGTCTTGAGCGTGGTTGAGTACGTTGCTCAGTACGGTGACGGCTAAGTTGACTGTACGGCCGGCCCAACCCTCCTCAAGTTTGATGGCCCTAAAGTCCAGTAGATCAGCCTTACGGATCTGATGAAGTTTCAGTTTGCCAATAAGCTTATCCCAATGAAGGCAATGAAGCCTTTCGGAGTTGACCGTTCTTGGGCGTTTCAGTTGGTTGATCTGAGCGAGATAGTGAGGCCAGTAATCAGACCAATTTAAGGAGGACTTTGATTGTGATGGAAGCGTTCTGCTTTGCCTTAACTGTTCGAGCTCCGCTTGAGCTTGGATCACCGTTGTTGCTTTTAGCGGAACCCGCCTTTGAGCCGTTCGGCCGGATTGATCGCTTAAGCTCAATCTGGCATAGAAGACACTTCTTCGCTTCCAGAGTCCTCGTATTGCTCGACTGCTTGAATCCAGAACCGGTGAAAACGATTTGTCTGAATAAGACTTACTGGAAGAAGAATAGGCACCAAAATAGGCACCACCGACATTTGTTATTATTTTGTTCACTGTTTGTATGATTTAAACAGTGATTTTGATGCCGGAATCCGGACACCGTTGAAGTTGGTACGCGCGAAAGGAGTCGAACCTTCACTCCCGAAGGAACCGGAACCTAAATCCGGCGCGTCTACCAATTCCGCCACGCGCGCACAACCATCGGCAGCGCTCGGCCACCGTCGGTGGCATATTACCGTCAAAAATAGGCACCAAAATAGGCACCAAAATCACTGCGGCAAACTACCCACCGATTGGCCTCTACTCAAGCCTATTAGTCGTCCGGTTGTGTCCTAGCAAGTACGAGCATATCCGACTGGCATCTCGGCGCGTAATCTGGTGGATCTTCCAATTAGCGCGTTTTTCACTTTTCGCTTAGTCTGATCAATCTACCGTTTGAACCTTTCTTTGAAAGCTTCTAGACTTCGTAGATGGGTAGGCCGAAGATTTTCGATACTGAAAGGATCCGCGAGGATTTCATAAACGGGTTCTGCTCGCTGCGAGCGTTAGCAAAGGACAGTGGTGTCAGCTACAGCTACCTTAGCAAGCTGGCGAGCAGCGAGCGGTGGTCGGCCAAGCGTAGGGAGAGGCGGATGAGTGTGGCCGAGGAGAGAGCAGCGAGTCGAGTAGAGGAGTTGGCTCGCCAAACACTTCGAGATCCGGCGGTTGCCAAGTCGCCGAAGGAGCACGTCGGGCGCAGTCTGTACACCGGCGAGCGGATTCATCAGCTTCTTAGCGACACGACTGAAGCGGTTGCAGCGGGCGATGTACGGGCGCTGAAGACGTTGGTGGACGCGTGGTCCGGCTGGGACAATCAAATGCGAAAGAATCATCGGCTCGACGAGGAGGGGGCAAACAGCGCGCCAGTTGTGAATATTGCACTGCTCAGCGCGCTGCCGGATGGTTAACTTGTAAATATTAACCGGTCGGTTGCTTAACACTTCGGCGCTGTTTCTTGAAGTAATAGGGTATGCCTTGTGAAAAAGAAAAACCAACTAAGGAGAGCGATCTGTTTGTCGCCTATTACCGCATCAGCCCCGACGGTCACAACCAACGCACCCTCCAATCCTACGGGATTGATGCCCAGAAGGAGGCGGCACGTCGTTTCGCCGCCGCTTCGTCGAAACCGGTTCGATTTGTTGCCGCGTTCGAGGAGGTGGAAAGTGGTGCAAACAGTCAGCGTCCCCAACTGATGGCGGCGATTGATTGTTGCCGAAAAACAAAGGCCACACTGCTGATTGCAAAACTCGATCGGCTCTCACGAAACGCCGCCTTTCTGCTGAATCTGCGGGACAGCGGTGTGAGCTTTGTCTGTTGCGATATGCCGCAAGCAGATCGGTTCACCGTAGGCATTCTGGCGCTGGTGGCGGAGCGGGAGCGAGAAATGATCTCCGAGCGGACAAAGGCGGGTCTGGCCGCTGCTAAAGCACGCGGAGTGGTGGTCGGTAATCCTCGATGGAGAATCGCGCTTGAGAAGGCCGCCGTCGCCCGAAGGGAGGCGTTGAAGCCGTTGTGGGTCGAACAACTGCAGGCGATCAGAGAAATTAGGTTGGCTGGCGTGACCAAGTTAAGTTGCATCGCCAAATGTCTAATTGCTCGCGGAACTCGGACAGCCAGAGGTGGGGTGTGGACGGCGACCGCTGTGAGGAATCTGTTGAAGCGAGAATAGCCGTTCGCTCTAGCTAGTTAGACCAGACACCGCGAAAGCAAGCTGCCTATCCATCCCCTTCAAATACTACCCCCACCCCCCTTGATGGAAGGGGTGATCAAGAATTATATTATGCATAATTTTTTGGTATCCCGAAGGCATTTCATTTATCAAAGACCTTTCAAGCGGCATTCAAGTGGAAAAAGAGAGCGATTCAACAACAGCATTTTGGGCTAAAACTTTGGAGGATGGGTCCCCCGGCATTTCGGTTCGGGATCATTGCTTTAACGTCGGGACTGTTGCGGAGGAAATGGTCAAGCGTCTGGCTGAAAATGTTTCGTCTATAGCTCCAAAAGGTTCAGCTGTTCTCGCAGCTTGTCACGACATAGGGAAGATCAGCCCCGGTTTTCAGCGCAAGTGTCCAAAGTGGATCGAAGATAATGTGCCAAAGTGCGAGGAGGGTAAGTACGTTGGCTGTGAAACCGATCACGCGAAAGTGAGCCAATGGACTTTGCAAAACATATTTGATGAGGATGAAGATTTGTTTGGATGGGCAATTGCAATTGGAGCCCATCACGGCAGAATTAAAGGCAAGCGTCTTCGTAAAACGATTGATATTGTAGGGAGCCTTGGGGAGAGTCAGTGGGAGGAGCAGCGCGTTAAGCTAGCTAGAGAGTTGGAAACTCGATTTGGGGAACTCCCCGATTTCAAGCCTTCCTTATCGAAGCTTTGGTGGCTCTCCGGACTCATTACTGTCGCGGATTGGGTCGGTTCTGATGAAAATTTATTTCCGGCCGATGGTTCTTTGTCCGATTCGGAGCGAACTCCAAAGGCAACCGAAGCGCTTGATTCAATTAACTGGAAAAGCCCTCAGCTAAAAACGGGCCTTTCCTTTGGCGAAGTCTTCTCTGGTTTCACTCCTACAGCACTTCAGCAAAAGGCGTATGAAGATATCAATAAGGCAGGGGTTTATTTAATCGAAGGTGAGATGGGATGCGGCAAAACCGAAGCCGCGTTGGGGGCAGCGTACCAACTGATTTCAAAAGGGTCGGCTTCTGGTATGTATTTCGCGCTGCCGACTCAAACAACCAGCAACAAAATTCACGAGAGGGTGGAATCGTTTCTTCGACAAGTCGAACTTACACCCAATGAACTTCGGCTTGCCCACGGCACTGCTTGGTTAAAGGATGGCTACTATATTCCCGCACTCAAATCTACCCTAAAAAGGAAGGCGGATGACGATACGGGGGAAGCTGTTGAACACGCCTACAGCGGTAGATCTTGGTTTACTTCATCAAAAAAGTCTCTGCTGGCAACTTTTGGGGTTGGGACAGTCGACCAAGCATTGCTTGGGGTGGTTGCTGCCAAGCATTTCTTTGTCCGCCAGTTTGGGCTGGCGGGAAAGGTGGTTATTCTGGATGAGGTTCATTCGTACGACCTCTTTACGGGCACACTTCTAACTCAACTTGTTGAGACCCTGCGCGAACTTAAATGCACGATCATTATCCTAAGCGCAACCCTTACAAAGAGTAGGCGGGGTGAATTCTTGAGGGCAACGAAGGCGACGCCGGTTGAGTCTGGTAATGGCTATCCGCTATTAACTTCAGCCCCCGAAGGCGAGGCTGTGGAAGAGTTCCCCTTAGACGCTGGTGAGCCAAAAAAAATAGAGGTCAATGTATCCAGCGAAACGATATCGGATTTAGCAGAGGTAGCGTTGTCCAAAGCTGAAAATGGAGAGTGTGTTTTGTGGATTCGTAATACCGTTAAAGAAGCCCAGAATATTTACAATTTATTACTTTCAACGACGAAAGAAAATGGGCCCAAACTCGGTTTGTTGCACGCCCGCTTTCCTCTCTGGAGAAGGGAGGGGTTGGAAAATGAATGGCTCAATGCTTTGGGTAAACAATCTGAGAGTCGCCCGAAAGGTTGCGTCTTGGTGGCGACGCAGGTTGTGGAACAGAGCGTCGATATTGATGCCGACTATTTAATCACTGACTTGGCTCCAACAGATATGTTGCTGCAGAGGGCCGGTCGCTTATGGAGACATCCTAAGAGGAAAAGAAATGGTCATCCGATTCTGTTGATTCACACTGGTGATTTGACGGGAGGTAACAAAGAAGAAGGAGGGGCACGGGAACTAAAGGATCGCCTAGGTCCATCTCATCGGGTTTACGCCCCGTACATTCTTTTGAAGACCTTCCATCACTGGGAGCACCGGTCCGAAATTCTTATTCCGGCGGATATACGCGGTTTGCTTGAAGCAACCTACGCGGAACCGGAGGGCTCAGAGCCGGCGGGTTGGTTGGCGCTGAGAAGAGAACTTGAACATCGATGTAACGACCTAAAAAACGCCGCGCTTTCTTCCACAAAAATATTCCGCTCGCCTGCTCTTGCAGATGAGGAGGGCGTTCAGACACGTTGGATCGAGCAGCAAACAGATTCCGTCCTTCTACTGCGGTCCGAACCCGCTCTGGATTCGGATGGCAATGTGGAATTAGAATTTAGCGATGGTGATCGGGCTGCTATAGAAAAGGGTAAGTTCGAACTTGCGGTTGCTCGATCTATCCAAAGAAATACCGTAAGAGTGCCAAGGTGGAAATTTGGAATGATCACAAGTTCACCCCCAGACTGGCTATCTGGGTTGGGTGCTAAGAATCTTCGAATAGGTGTGATCGATAAGTCGTCACAAGAGGTGCTGTTTGAAGGGGAAGGCCTTAATGTCTCGTACAATAACGATTTAGGCGTATTTT
>Ga0208299_1003248_pt1 | contig 10347 bp, 8 predicted proteins | sample 15_taG_FD_184089 | JGI IMG/M metagenome (GOLD analysis project Ga0208299, IMG submission 184089) | Marine viral communities from the Subarctic Pacific Ocean - 15_ETSP_OMZ_AT15312 metaG (SPAdes) (version 2) | ecosystem: Environmental > Aquatic > Marine > Oceanic | place: Pacific Ocean | collected...
CATTAGTATCAGGAAATATAGATGATTATGGTATAACCACAGTCGACACTTTCATTAGCGGCGCAGCTGCTACTGATGGACAGATTACGTTTGAGTTTCCAGAATTGAGACTTCGTATATCTGGTTCTGAAAATGATCCTGTTAATCCGGCAGATTCTTTTTATGGTGTAGATACCACTTTTAACTCTTCTAGATTTAATAAAAGTGTTCGTGACCATCTTAAAATTAAGCCAACCGGGATTGGTGATTTCACTACCGGCCCTCTTACCGAAAGGGTGTTTAATTTTACACTAGACGATATGTGTAGAGACGGCGCCGAGGCCAACAAGATTTTTGCCTACAAAGTAGGATCTCGCGCGACTACGCCAACCGGCGCCGCTCGCGGCGGTCTTACTTATTTACGAGGCACAGATGCCTATACTGAAGTATTGGACGCCGGCATCGACCGGTTTACCACAGTATTTCATGGCGGTTTTGACGGTCTGGATATTACAGAATCGGAACCATTGCGCATTGTAAACTACGAGGATGGCGCACCAATGACGAACTACATGTTCAATTCTGTGCAAGTAGCAATTGATTCTTTGAGAGATCCAGAAGTAATTGAGTATGCTATCGCTGCAATGCCCGGTGTTGTTAATAGCACTCTTAACAGAACATTGATTAACATGTGTGAATCTCGCGGAGACGCGCTAGCTGTTATCGATTTAAAAGAAGTATATCAACCTCAATACCAAAGCACCGATGACGCAGCTACTCGAAGAGGATCAGTTGCCGGCGCCGTTAATGAATTAAAAGCAAATCTAGTTGTTAATTCAAGTTATGGTGCAACTTATTACCCATGGGTCCAGATTAAAGATAACAATAGCGGTCAAACAGTGTGGGTGCCGCCTTCTGTTCCGGCGCTGGGCGCCATGTCGTATGGACAAAAGGCTGCTGAACTTTGGTTTGCTCCAGCTGGATTTACAAGAGGTGGATTATCAGAAGGTAGAGGTGGCGTACCGGTAATCGGTGTTAGTGATAGATTAACATCTCGCGACCGCGATACACTTTATGATAACAGAATTAACCCAATCGCACAATTTCCAGCAGAGGGTATTGTCATCTTTGGTCAAAAGACCTTGCAAGCTACGCCTTCTGCATTGGATAGAATCAATGTAAGAAGACTAATGATCTTCCTAAAGCGTCAAATTTCAAGATTTGCTGCGACAATCTTATTTGATCAAAACGTTAGAGTAACTTGGAATCGTTTTAAAGGACAAGTTGAGCCATTTTTACGCGGTGTGCAAGCTGGACTTGGTATCACTAGATTCAAGCTAGTATTGGATGAGACTACCACTACGCAAGACTTAATTGATCGCAATATTATGTATGCTAAAATTTATATTCAGCCTGCTAGGGCAATTGAATATATTGCTATTGACTTTATTTTAACGGATAGTGGTGCAGCATTTGAGGATTAATCAAAAAATAAACTACTTATTAGTAAGTGGCAAGGAGACTTAAGAAATGGCATTTTGGAGTGATCTTAACGTAGAACCTAAACGAAGCTTTCGATGGTATTTTACTATCGGCAAGTCCGACGAGAACGCATTACAAACTTATGCTATTAAAACTGTAAAAAAACCTTCATTTACCATTAGCGAAGTACCTCATCAATTTGTTGCTCATACATTTTACTTTCCAGGAAGAATAACTTGGAACACAGTCGACGTAACATTTATTGATCCTGTAATACCAGACCAAGCTTCGGCAATTACCAACATGGTCGTCGCCGCAGGGTATAATGTTCCGAAAGATGAGAGCGCGTCGCTCAAATCTTTTAGCAAAGCAAAATTTGCAAACGCCGGGACCCAAGCCAGTATTACCCAAATTGATGCAGAAGGGGATCCAATTGAAATTTGGACATTAAATAATTCTTTCTTTACTAATGTTGATTATGGGCAATTAGATTATGGTAGCGAAGAGATGGTCATTAATTCAGTTACCATTCGTTATGATTATGCCACATTAGAAGTTATGAGCGGTAATCCCATTTCCAAATTAACGCCTTAACGCCTGGATAGGATTTAATCATGCCTTTTTGGAGTGCTCCAGCCGCGCAGCCTAAACTATCCTTTAGATGGTATGCCTCTTTTGGAATACAAGAATATGCAATAAATACTTATTGCTTGCGTTCCTTTCAAAAGCCTTCTTTTGAGATTGCACAAAGTGAATATATTTGGCTTAATGATGTTTCTTTTCGTCCCGGCGTTTTATCATGGAATCCAATAGAGATAACAATCAGCGATTTAGAAAATTCAGATGATAACAACACTTCCAAATTATATCACATATTAAAAGAGGCCGGCTATCAAGATCGAAATCCAAACACTCCGAGATCAGCTTTTGAAAAGAAAAAATTTCAAACTGCTCTCGGAGGACAAATAAGATTAACACAAATAAACTCAGAAGGAATTCCGCTTGAAGAATGGGTATTAGAAAATCCGTTTATTACTGGCGTTAACTTTGGTCAAGCAAATTATGGCGCAGAAGAGATAATGACAATTTCTTTAAACATCCGATATGATTTTGCAACTCATGCGTTGAGTTAATTGATTTTAAAATTTTATAAAAAACTATATATTATATAACACACAAATTAGAGAGGTTTTTATGTCAAGAAATCAAAGTCGCGTAGCGGCTAATGCACCGGTCGCCAATCAACCACAAAGTGTAGCACCACCCGCTCAAGCTCAAGCTAACCCGTTTAATTTTGTTACACCTACAGAAATGATTGATCTACCGAGCAAAGGAGAATATTACCCCGAAAATCACCCACTTCGTGGTATAGATGCCGTTGAGGTTAAACACATGACGGCAAAAGAAGAAGATATTTTGACCTCCGCAACATTACTCAAAAAGGGTGTTGCTATCGATAAAATGCTTCAAAGTATCATTGTTGATAACAGAATTAAGGTTGATGATCTGTTAATTGGGGATAAAAATGCATTATTAATTGCTTCCCGCGTTTTTGGATATGGCTCTGATTATACAGTCAGCTTACAGTGTCCTAATTGCGAAAATAGTTTTAAAACAGTTTTTGACTTAAATGAACTGGAAAACAAAGAGACAATGAGTATTGAAGCCGTTAGTAAGACAGAAAATAATACTTTTACTGTGACTCTTCCTAAAAGCAATTTTGTAGTTGAGTTTAGATTGTTAACTTCTAGAGATGAAAAGAACATGTCCAACAAAAGCGGAACTCTTAGTTTGCTAAAGTTATTTGTTGTCTCTATTAATGAGCAAACTGATTCATTTTATATTGAAAGAGCCTTACATTCCTTACCTATTTTAGACGCATCTATTCTAAAAAAAGCATATGCAACATCAATGCCGGATATTAATATGAATCACGAGGTTGAATGCACTCAATGTGGCGATACGTCTGAAATGGAGGTTCCGCTGAATGCGGGCTTTTTTTGGCCTAACCTCTGATTATATCAAAGATGTATATGAGCAAATGTTCTTTATGAATTATTTGGGCAATTGGTCAATTACAGAGCTGTATAATTTACCTGTTGGTCTTCGATCGTGGTTTGTGAGAAGAACTATCAAACAAAAAGAAGAAGAAGCCAAAGCAGTAGAAGACGCACAAACAAAATCCTCTAAAAGATAATACTTAATTACATTACTATTTATACTTATAGGGGTGATTGTTGATGCTAGTAAAACGTAAAATTGATTTTGAAAAACTCAAAGCAGATAATTTAAACGAAACGTTTCTTGGAACATTTGCGGCAGATGTGGAATATGTTTTAGCTCATATGCTTGATCGAGGATTTAATCCACGTTTAACAGGTCCTGGCCGTCTTTATGAAGAAGACGAAGAAACAGCTCCTCAAGTTAGAATTAAAGGAGCTAAAGAAGATTTAGAAGCTTTTGCTAATGTTTTAGAACAAGAAAAAGCATATGCTTTAAAATATCTCGATGTGGGACTTGGAAGTCCAGAACTGACGGAAATTAAAATCAAGCTAGAAAAGTCTATTTATAATTTTGAAAAAGTCACTGGCTTGAAGTGGCCATTAAGGTAATATAAATGGCTGATAATGAAACCCCAAAAACTCCGACGACTCCGACGACTCCAGAGCCTTCAGATACGGACAAGACCACAGAGCGGCTCAACGATCAGAATAAAATATTAAAAGAACTAAGGAGGACCCAAGCGGAGTTCCTTGAAGACCAGCTTCGCTTAAATGAGCGCCTTACTGAAGAACAGAAGAAGCTGTTAGACAGCAAAGAGCAAGCGCTTGCGATCAACGCAGATCTTTTAAAGGCGCGCCGAACACAACTAAGTGTGCTTGAAGTTGCCACTGAGGAAGAACTTAAACAACTAGGCCTTTTCAAAGAAGGCCTTGAAACTAAAGAAAAATTAATAGAAAGACAAAAGCAATTGATAAAAGCACTTGAAGGTAGTGCAGAAGCAGCGGACAAGCTCAACAAAGGAATATCTGCAGCAGATGCCGCGGCCAATCAATTGTTACGAAGAATGTTTGGTGTTACTAGGGCTTCGAAGGAGATGGGCGAAGCTTTAAAGAATCCTCGCAGAAGTCTCAAGATGATGCAGGCACGCCTTAAAGAAAATTTAACAGCAACTAATTTGATGGGCTCTGCGGCGCTTAAAGTAGCAGAAGGGTTTAAAAAGGCAGCAGATCAGGTAAAGCAAACCTACGGCATTATGGCTACACTAAAAAAAGGGAAGGAGTTTTACGATCAATCTCGTTTAATATCGCGACAGGTTGGCGTCTTGTCTGCGGACGAATTAAGTGAATTTCAGAGTCGTATGACCGGTCTATCAGATGCAACTCGTTTTACTCGCGCTGAAATGATGAAAACACATCAAGAACTCTTCAAGGCATCCAACGCTTATCGCGAGATGTCCAAAAAAGATCAGGGCGCGACAATAGAATTATCAAAAACTCTTGAAAGAAGATTAGGAGTAGCTGCAACTACGAGTGGTGCAGCGGTGAACAATCTTGTGCAGATCTTTGGTAAAACTCCAGCTGCCGCTAATAAAATGACGGCTAGCATGGCTGTGGCTGCAAAAACGATGAAACTAGATGTTAGCAAGGCCATGGCAGATTTTGCCTCACAAAGCAATAATTTAGCCAAATTTGGACTTCCAGACGTAGAAAATGAATTCTTACGACTGGCCAAAGTTCAGCAACAAACCGGAATATCAATGGACAGCATGATCAGTTCTATGGAAAAGTTTACTACATTTGAAGGTGCATTAACGGCTGCTACAAAAATGAATGCTGTGTTTGGATCAACAATTGATGGTTTAGAATTAATGGATACGGTTATGGAAGAAGGGCCTTTAAAGGGTTTCCTTAAATTGCGAAAAGAAATGGAAGCTAACGGCATTCAGATGGATAAACTAAGTTTTGCCCAAATGAGGTCTTTAAAGGAAAGCATTGGACTCACAGAACAGCAAATAAAGCAATTTGGCGGTATCAGTGTTGAAGAGTTGGAAAAAATAGCGTCAGAGACATATAGCGTTACTGACGCTTCGAAGCAATTACAAGATGGCCAAAAAAATGGAGAAACCAGCACTGAGAGTCTTGCAATTGCTCAAGATAATTTAGCCAAGAGTTTGCAATGGGTCGCTGATGGAATCGAAAAAGTAAAAAAATGGGCTAACGATCTTATAGGTAGTCTCGGTGCGTTCGGGCCTTTATTGGCTTCAGGCGGCGCCGTTATAGGCGGTCTTGTGCTTTTAGCTGGAACTTTAAAGGGAATTGGCAATCTATTCACCAGTGTAGGAGGAACAGCGCCCGCAGCAGCAGGCGGAATTAATAAAATAGGCGCCGCTGCAAGCAAACAAGCCAGCATGGTTGGGAGATTTGCTAAAGGCCTAGGCGGATTGACCATCGCCGCCGCCGGTGTCGGGGTTGGTAGAGAAATGTATAAGAAAGGCTGGAAAAAGACCGGTGTCGCCGTCGGCGCAGGTTCCGCCGCTCTCGGCGGCGCAATGGTGGGCTCAGCCATCCTCCCCGGCGTCGGCACGGTGGTCGGCGGTGTTATCGGCGGAATCGGCGGCGGAATCGCTAGTATGTTTGAGGGAGAGCAAAACTACCTCAGCAAGCCTACTTATGCTACAGTAGGCGAAAAACCTGAACTAGTTTCAAAACGTACCCAGAAATTACTACCCACAGCATCTAAAGTATCTGGAGCACCTGGCTCCACTGATCTTAAATTAACCGTAAACATGATGGCAAAAGACGGCACCATCTTAGACAAAAAAGTAGTCAATCAGACTTTAGAGAGCGATATTGAGAAAACCGTCAATCATATGATAGATGAAAAATTCAATTTAATTTTTGGTTAATATCTAATTACTATTATGCCGGTAGCTACATCACAAGACAACGGATATAAATATATAAAGATTACGCCATTACACGTTAAGAACGGCAGTGCATTATTTTTTAACAGTATTATAACGGAATTCTCAGATTCATGGACACCGAGATGGAGTCCAACTAATGTTTACGGACGTATGGACCCAATGTCTTTCTATTCAGGCACCGGCCGCGAGTTAACATTGGGATTTCGCGTTATTTCAGATGATCGTTATGAAGCATCAGAAAATATGAAAAAAATTCAAAGGCTGCTGCAATATCAATATCCATCTTATACATACATTGATAAGAGTCCAATATTGTTAGCTCCTCCGTATTTTAAATTTAGATTTTTAAATGCTGTCGGTGGAAGCAAAGGATTTATAGAAGGATATATTAACGGCGCAATACAAATTAACCCTGGATTTCAATCGAAAGATCAAGCACAATATTTTTCTTCTGATGTAACTGATATAGATAATAAAGATAAAATACTGTTTTCTGATGTGAATATAGTGTTACGAATTCAAGTGCTTCATGACGGAACAATAGGCTTGGATGCGGCCAGTGGCCACTTTACTGCGCCTGGCGAGGAGCGCTATCCATATGGCGTTAAACAGATAAAGGCCCAAACTGCGCCTGCGCCGGCTACTAACAATACCAAACCGGGCGACACGGACGGCGCGGTAGATACTTCAAATGGACCCGGAGATAAGAAAAGCCAAAAAGCCAAAGCTAAAAAGCTAGAATTAGACCGAGTGTTCTTGTCGCGCAAGACGATCACATCTATGCTCACCAGTAAAAGGTAAAGGAAAGTAAATGCCAATCTCAAGATACGATGAAAGAAGAATCTTAACTAATCAAACGTTTGAGTATGCCGCATCGGATATATTTCAAAATAGAAACATTGATCAACTTAATCAGTATGAAACTGCTGAACTAAAATACCCAGATCCGCAAGAATTAACAAATATTGATACAGTTGCTAGAAATTGGGGAGTTACAACTAAATATTTTAATTTAGCAAAAGAATTTTACAATGCTCCGGAATATTGGTGGATCATTGCCTGGTTCAATCTAAGACCACTAGAAACGGATTATAGACCAGGCGATGTAGTGCTCATTCCAGTCCCGCTTGAAAGCGTATTAAGCGCTTTTGGAATGTTATAGAGAGAAATAAAATATGGCTAATCCTCCAAATCCCAAAAATACATCAACAGAAAGCGATGGAAGTGCGCTCCAGTCTGCGCCTAGCATCCCTGAACAATGTTTTTTAATAGACCAAGCAAAGGATATTCTCGACGCATTAAAAAGCAAAAATCAAATAGGCTCAGGCGATATGGTGCGCCAAATAGGGGAAGAATCGCTTCAAGGTTATACAACAAATTTAAAATACATTAATGATATAACATTAGCACAAAATTCAAAAAACTTTTTTGAAATTACACCCGCACAAAAAGCACAACTAGCCCATTATGCTGTTATTTATGTAGTAAAAAAAGGCGCCACCGCCAATTCATCAACAAAAAAGAATATATTTCAAGATTCGGCGCTAGCAGATTTTAGTACTGGGGATGCTTTCTTAACGTCCGGACGCCGATCAGGCGCCGGAATTAAAAGCATAAAAATTACTCACGAAGGAATCGATTCAGCTACAAAAAATGTAGCATTGGTCAATGCACAATTTGTTTTTCAAGATATAAGGGAGATGTTAATTGATCCTTATGTTGAATTGTTTAAGATTGGGACAAAAGAAGAAATAAACGGTAAAACAATTTATAGAACAATTGAATTTGAGTTAGGCTGGAAAACGCACGACAAGCTGGCTACAAAATTGGGTCTTGGCGGCGAGCAAAATCAAATGAAGCTTAAGCTAAAAACCAACTTGGTAAAATATACATTTGATTTAAATCAAAATGGCTCAATAACTGTAAATGCTCAATATAGAGGACATATAATGGATGTCTTCAATGGACCCAATTCTAATATTTTAGCATTGGCTAAAAGCAATTTCCAGGGCATTAAAGACAACGAAGCACAGATACTCGAAGATCAAACAAAGTTAGGGAACGCCGCGCTTAAGAACTATAAAAAAGCGAAGATTTCGCAGAAGCTGTATAAACTAGCTGAAGAGATGTTGAATAAGCCTGCCGGCCTTGAAACCGTCGCCTTCGAAGGTATGACAGTGACGGTCAAACAGACCGACTCGTGGAAGGATTATTTTGAGAAGGCCGTCTACCAGCGGCGGACAATGGGCCACCTCGGCAACTTCGATGCCCGCGCAAGCCGAACAAAATACTTCATTTCAGAACAGTTCAGTAAACTGGAAGCTCTATGGAGCGCTCATATGAAAGACCTCAAAGTGACAGGCATTGTTACAGATGCCACCGGGATAATAAACTCATTTAGTCCATTCTTATTGATGAAGCGCGCATACGAGAAAAGATTTCGCGCCGCTATGGGCGAGCCGCTCGACACGAAGGACATTGAAAGGTCGCTGGCCTCGATCCAAAAAGCCGCCGACCAAGCGAAAAAAGTGCAGGAGGACAGCACGCAGGCCATAAAAACAGCAAAAGAAGACGCCCTGGCTGCTATACTTAAAGAAGCACAATTAGCAAAATTTGCAGCATTGCAGGAAATTGGTAAAAAGATCATCGAAGGAGCCGCTGGCAAGCAAATAATTAAATATGGTTATATTCCCAAAGATATAATTAATAAGTATAAAATAGCCGTTGCACACAAAAGTAATGTTCTGATAATAGATGCTTTTAAGGATTTTAGGGCCCACAAGTTTTTAAAACAACCGAAAATAACACAAGCTAGTTTGGATAGAGAAGAATACCAAACAGTTCCTTTTGTATTTTTAGGACAATTAATAAAAGTTATATTAAATCTCCCAACAGATCCAGATAACGATACAACAACAGTCTGGGAAAGTATGCAATCCGCCACCGGCGAGAAGCCAACAATTGACTTTGGACTTGTGTCTTATAAAACGCCGCTTACTGGAAAAGAGATCCCTGATTTTCCGTTATATTATTTACCTATCTCTTTAAAAAAGGTTAATAACTTTTTTGCATCAGAGATAATCGGTAAAGAGAGAAGTTTTTTCTCTTTTAATGACTTTCTGCTAACAACAGTAAAAAAGTTCCTTATTAATTCTTTTTCTTATTGTGCAAAAGAGGCCTCCACAGTAGGATCTTCAGTTCAGCCAAAAATACAAAGAGTTATAGGCACTGCTACAGGATCCGGCGCTTCGTCGGCGAGTGGGAGTCCGCCAATAAAGGCGACCCCCACCGGCGCCGCCCCGCTCTTTAATGGACTTCAATACTTCATATATGGCTCAAAGAATATAATTCACGATATCACCAAAGGAAGAGTTGCGTTTGGAAACTATAATTCAAACTTTGATAACAAAATTTATCACTTTTTCTTCGGTGGACAAGCTAAAGGTGCAGTTACAAAAGTAAAAGTAACAGATATTGCTGATGAAAACACAAAAACCGCAATTTATTATCAAAATCGAACTTCCCAAGCCTCAAATATTAGAGGGGATTCTTCAAAAGAAGGCGGATTATTACCTGTTGTCTTCCAAGCTGAAATAGAAACAATCGGATTTCCCCTATTTAACATTGGTCAACTTATTTATGTAGATTTAAAACCCTATATAACAGAAGCAAATAATAGGCTTTTTAAGGCAATTGGGTATTATGGTGTATATAAAGTAAGTCATAGCTTTTCAGCTGAAAGTTTTACTTCTACGGTAACATCAATTATTCAATTTGCCAAGGCTGATGAAGATAAGAAGGGAGAGGGGTCTAACGGTGCAAAACCTACATCAGCGAGTGATATAGAGAAATCGCTTGCAGCAAAAAGAGAACAGATAGATAAAGACATAGATAAGCTGAAGGCCCGACTCGACCAGATTGCCTCAGGCGGGCCCGGTACAGTCGATAACGCGACT
>Ga0208299_1003250_pt1 | contig 10345 bp, 3 predicted proteins | sample 15_taG_FD_184089 | JGI IMG/M metagenome (GOLD analysis project Ga0208299, IMG submission 184089) | Marine viral communities from the Subarctic Pacific Ocean - 15_ETSP_OMZ_AT15312 metaG (SPAdes) (version 2) | ecosystem: Environmental > Aquatic > Marine > Oceanic | place: Pacific Ocean | collected...
CCATGTTTACAGAGCCGGGAACACTCGGAAACATGCTAACAAAACTAGAATCGTTTTTTAATTCCCAAGGATTAAACTTGCCAGGAGTTGAAGCTTCATTCGGCGGCGGTTGGTTTAAAGATCGTATTATTAGGTTTAAATGTAAGTTCAAAAATTATCAATTGAAATCGATGGCTGTTTGGACTGAAAGTTGCGGATCTAAGCCGATATGGTTTTATGGCTCGCGCATCAAGCCGTTAAAATTTGGTCCGTGGAGAGATAAAACCGCGGTCGCTTATTTTGCTCAGCTATATCAAATGGAAGCCGGCGCCAGTGCCCGAGTACAGATCCCGTGGCAGGACTTCATCACACAATACACCTACCCGGAAATCTATACCACGATTAATAACAGCCAAGGCGACATTGAAGAAAACGTTCTTAGTTGTGTTGGTGAAGCTCTAACAGATGAATTAAAAGAGCTTGGTCAAGATATTTTAGATGAAGTGTTAAGTATCGGAGACGTAATTGCTTATCAGTTTAATAAGCAGGTATGCAACCACGACTTTGATGAACTAAAAGCAGATGAGACTGCTATGGGGATTAGATTCAACGGACAGCCAGTTAACGCTGGTCCAATGTTTGCGATGGCTCAAATGCAAGCTTTCAAAGAGTTAAACGAATCCGATCAAGTGTTTACGCAAATGTGCGCGCATGTGTTAGCCAATTCTATTGGTTGGGGTAGCGCTATATCCAAATTAGATGCAATTTGGGAACATGGATTTGAGCCTCTTAAGTTATGCGGATTATTCGATCTTTTGATGGATGCTATTAAGTGCTTGATGGGCGGACTGACGCTGGAAGAAGCTCTATCTATTATGGTGAAAAATGCCCTCGAAGCTATGTCCATCGATAATTTTGGATCCTTATTTATTGGATTACCCCCCGAAAAGCAAAATGAATTGGATGAATTGGTCAAGAAGAAACTAGCAAACAACGACATATTCGGAGAAGGAAGTACCGGTCAACAGATGTCAGATGCCATCGAGGGCACTCTTACATTCAAGAAGCCGTGGGAAGACGCAGCCACAATCAACCAAGAGCGTCAAAAGGTTGGCCCGGGCGCTAACCCTAATGCTCCCCCACCCGAAACACGAACCGTAGGATCTGTGTTGGACATTCGCCCAGGCGCCGACGATATCCCCGCGGATAATGTAATGGCAGCTTATGTTGGTGCACTGTTGGAAGTATACGGAGATAATCTCCTTTCTTTAGTTGACGAGTTGAATAAATTCCCTGGCGCTCAAATTGTGACAAGCATTATTGCAAGCTTGGAGTGCCCCATTCCTCCCATCATGCACCCAAGTCTCCTGGATTGGATTAAAGATATTGGATTCTTCTTTTGCCGCGGCATGAATGAAGTAAGACTGTTCCGATTTGAGGATCCAAGCGCTTGGTTTGCAGACTTTAAGAGCTGGTTTAAAATTCTTATGATGATTATCAAATTTGCAATTCTGCAAGTTTTACTCAATATTATGTTTAAGATTTTGATGAAGCTGTGTCAACTTCTAGGAGATGCAATTTGTAAAGCCCTCGAGGTGGGCGGCGCAATCGCCGCCGGGCTTCCGGATATGTTGTCCGGCACTACGACACTTGGGCAGATTATCAAGGATGCTATTTGCGGAGAAGACGCAGATGATGCTCAGGTCGAGGCAACTGTTCAGGATTTGTTTGGCTCATTGGGTGTTGGCGGCGCCGCATTTGCTAACCAAAACCAAGTTCAATCTTTTGCAGAAGACATTTCCACCACTACCACTAAAACTGAATTAGCGGGAGCTTTTTTGGGAGATCCATCCGGAGAATTTTTAGAAGTTATAGATCAATTGGTAGAGTTTGAGTACCCTGACTATCGGGATGCTCTTCCTAATCGCGACGCCCTCGGCAAATTTTTCGAAAACATTGGAAATCTAATGCCGGCAGATTTTCGCGATCAATTGCGGGATGCGATAAATGATGTGCCAGCTGGCTTTGATCAGCCTGTAAGTCCCTCCATCTGCGCCTCTAAAGAACAGATAGAACAATTTCGCCAACTACGTGAAGACCTCCTAGGAGGAAGAGCTTCGCCCGAACAGGCAACAGAGATGTTTGACGACTTGAGAAGTGGCTGGATGGAAGATTTGGATACCATGTCAATGATGACCCAATTGGGAATTCCTGAATACATTGATCAAGAATTCAACAACATGTTTCCTGGTGGGGTGTATTCTGAGCCTGGTTGTGATAACGGAATGTTCCCTATTGAGCCTCCCATTATTGAAGATGCGTTTGCTGCCGTTACTCAGGGCGCCCTGCAAGGAATGCGCAAAGCCTACGCCAGTGACATGTTGGGGAACGGTAACTTCTTTAATACACAGGCTAGCTGGGGAATGATGAACGAGGTTCTGTCTGACACCCAAGCTAATCCGTTAGCCGTACACCACGCTCGCGCTAGAAATAATAAATCATATGTAAACTTTGCTAGTAATATTCCCAATGGTGGAGAAGCTTCAACGGGCTTCTTGTCCCTTTTTCAGAGTAACGCTGGATTCTCATCCCAGCACGGACAATTCCCCAGGTATGTTGGTTCATGGCTCATGCGACAATTTCTAAACGCCGGCGACGCTTCTCACCCGGGCTCTGCAGCCATTGGATACGCAAACGATCTCAAGAATGACATGGAATTTAGCTATAGCAACACCTATAAGCGAGACACAAAACACTATATCGACTTCGATGATCTACAAGCGAATACCTTTTTTGGCAAAGCGCCAATGATCAATATCTTGTCTATTCCTGATTTCGGATATAATAGCCCCCTTAAGGTTAATAATTCTTCTGAAAAGGTCGTAATAACAAGAAAAGCTCGAAAGAAGACCCCAGATATCTTATTGAATTATAGAGATAACGCGGCAGGCATGCGCAAGGGCTGCGATCGAGGAACTAACGACGGAGATGATTCGGTTTGGAGCTACGGATACGAAATAGAAATGTATGTTTCAGACATCGCCGAAGTCCAAGAAGCCCAATATAAGATTAAAAAAGAGTATGATCCAGAAGGGACACTTATGCCTGAAGATAATATGGTGTTCACAGGCTGGAAAGGCACCGGTATGTATACTAATCGAGCCGACGACAATACTCGAGTCAGAGTGGTAGAGAAGATCAACACAGGATCAGAAGTCGAGTCTCCTTTAGCTGAATTAGTGGGAGATAAATTTGAAAAATCAGATGGATTAGATTTACCCGATTGGATTGAAAAAATTCCTATTGTGGGTTGGGCACTACAAGCCGTCCTTAATCTTCTTATTATGCCATTTTCATCTTTGGTTAGACAAGCAGCCGGCGCCGGCGGTCCAGGTTCCGGCGAAGATATGATTCTGAAGATGAGAAAATACGAATTCATGGCAGTTGATGACGGATTGGACGGATTCACCAAGGAAGGTTCAGGGATTACGTGGTCAGATTATCCACGATTTGCTGAGATCTTTCAGAGACCGGCTGGAGACATCGTCCCCCAGGCAGTCTTATTGGGGGAAATGATAGGTGTTGGCGCCGGATCCGCGCAATCCGCGCTGGAAGACTACGGAAACCAGTTATTTAAGTCGTTCTCTGCAGAGATCGGCTCAAATTCCCAAGCTTGGAAATATGGAGCGGACTATGATTACTTGATGCCCTCCGATATTGAATATGTCATCCCGCCCGGAATGGACAATGCCGGTGATCCATATGGCTCATTGAAAGTAAAAGACGAAGATGGAGATTGGAGAGCTGTAGAAAATGATGATATGATCATGGGTGTGAGTTTCGATCAGTACAACAACATAGAAAGGGGCACTCCTGAAAATACACGCGTGTTCTATTTAGACCCCGGAAAGTTTGGTGGCTCTTATACCAATCCTCCAATTTATATTAAGCCCATGAACTATGACGGGTGGCTTGGAATGATCCAAGTATTGTTCCCGGAGTATACTCCGTGTAAACCCCATAACGTTGAATTGGTTGATTTTGATGCGATTGAGCAAACCAACTCGCAACGAAAATGGAAGATAACAGAAGATCCGCGCCTTAAATCTGAAGAAGAATGCGCATTCGAGGTGCCATATAACAGGATTTTGTCTAGAAGTGCGAAAGGCGGACTTTTCTCAGCTATCGAATCGGCAATCCGCATCTACGCCAGTATTCACTTTTTCAAAGCCGTGGGTGTGTTTTCGAAGATTCAGCCTAAGTTTCCAGAAAACTATAGTAATATCTACTCAGCGTATCTGGTAGAAGTTATGGAAGAAGCATTCAAAGATGCTCAAGGTCCGTTCGCTGAGTTCTTTACAGCCTTTAAAGACGAAGAGTTTTGGTATGCATTTTTGGAAATGTCTGTGCAGTTTTATGGTTGGCGTATTGATAATGGCGAGATTTTAGATCCACCCGAAAGCATAATTGCAGCTATGCAAAGATTGAATAACGCCCAAGAAGCGTATGACTACCCCTGGAGAGAAGATCTTCAAGAAGCCAAGTGGTCAGGCGAAGTAAGTTTCTTCAAGACACTGAAAAGCTATCGCAACACCAAAAACTTAGAACTGGTTAAGGCAACCGAAGAAGATGCCAAGCTCATCATGAAAGAGCTGGTTAATGAACAGCTTACGATCATGGGAGAGAGCCTAAATAAAAACCTACGTTCTAAGGGCTTTATTCCTGATATTTTTGATCTGGATTACTGGCTCTTCTCTAAACAATCAAATGGAAGCTCCCTCGAGTTTCACGGGCCCGAATTTAAGGAAATGGTGGTAGGATTGCCAGATGGCTCCGCGCCAGATTCCAACTTTGCATCTTACTATACTAATGGTAATCAATTTAGAATTTCCACCCCTAATGACGTTGATGCTGGCTACGAATTGGGAGATGCATATATTGGGTATTATCATCTCAAGAAAGACGAGTGGGGAGATGTTACATACGTCGCCGGCGAAATGGAGAATCCAGAAGACACCGACACGCCAACTCAAGATATTTTGAGACCAATCGCTGATATGATTCAAGTGGGAACAATTAAGGTTGGCAAGTTTACCGACCCTGAAGATCGCAACGATGTCCGATATACTCATGACGTTATAAAAATAGGAGATCTTCCTGAATACGGATCCGCCAGTGGCGACAAAATATTCACTATTGAAAAATATATTTCTATAAGAGGCGTCAAGATGAAGCCCTCCGAGGCAATTGCGACAATTAGATCTAATGAGCCCCAAGTGTTGCTTTCCACTATCTATCCTGGTGATATGAAAACAGTGACAAATTCAAGAGGACAGGTCATCGGAGTCGAAGGAGATTTGGGTGTTAAATATGGCTTGAATCTTTCGCTTAATTTCGAAGGCAGCGGCAAATACATCACATCTGTAGAGGTTAACGCCCTAGACCTTCCTTGCGGCTCTGTAGCGCCCTTTGAAGGGGACAGCAAGCTACTGTTGTGCCTCATTAACAACCTCAAGCAAGACGCTCGATATAAGCTTCTTGTGAGTTATGTTTTGGGAATCAAAAAAATCACCTCTATGTTGGCAATTTATAATGATATGGGCTTCTTGTCCGCCATTGGAGAAGTTACGATGGGTCGCGGCGACTACAATCGCTTCGTGCCAACTTCTAAACTTCTCTCGATCCTCCCGGGTGTTCCCAATCCAGATAGTAGAGGCGATTGGATCGGCTCGAGTGATTGGCGAATCCAAGCTAAACCTGGCAGTATCGCATTCATTGCCATGAAGGAGCGCGATGAAGAGGTAGAGGATCCCTGGTGGGAAGGCGAATACTACGACTTTACATATAGGTGGGCAGATCAGAAGAAAAGTGCCACCGGCGGCAATGAAGGTTGGCAACATTATCGAGATCGACAACCGGGGCTTTTTGGAGGAATTTGGGTCAAAGAGTGGGATGACTGGGATCGACAGGTTTTGCGTAAATCTAAGGCAGCTATTAAAAATGTATTTAATCCTTATTATAATTCTCGAGATTTCGATCCCATGGGGGGCGGTCGAACTAAATCTGGAGTATCATTGTGGATTGCCAACATGAAGGCACGCTTATTCCCCTCTCCGGGACAAGGTCTCTTACCATGGTGGCGACGCGGAAAGATACGAGGTAACCCCTTTAATGCCAATGGTGATATGTGTGATGGGCCCGATTAAACTTCAATAAACCAGATTAGGGCATAATTATAGACGAGGTATAAAAAAATGGCTTCATTTGGTGTCGCGCTTCCGCTAGCGAGAGATTCGGCTGATGGGTTTAGAATGGTTAAGAACTTTAATAAACTCATTAAGCAAAATTTAAAAATGCTATTGCTTACTAACCCCGGCGAGCGAGTGATGGAGCCTGACTTCGGAGTGGGTCTTAAGAGGCTTTTGTTTGAAAACTATAGCGATCACAAATTTGAACAAATGAAGCAAATTATAAAAAAACAAACAGTCAAATATCTCCCAGCAGTTACCATTCTAGATATCAAATTCGATAATTCTCCGACCAACCAAGATCGAAACACCCTGGGTATTTCGGTCATCTTCACGGTACCAGCTATTGGGATGACCGAAATACTACAATTTACTATTTAAAAGAGGGCTTTAAATGGCACAAGAACAGAAAAAGATCTTACCAATTAACTATACTAATCGCGACTTCGCGAGTATCAGGCGAGATCTAATTGAAATTGCAGAGAGGCTATATCCAGACAGCTTTCAAGATTTCAGTGAAGCCTCTTTTGGCTCATTGATGGTAGACGCAGTTGCATATGTGGGGGACCAACTGTCCTTCTACTTAGATTATAATGTTAACGAATCTTTTTTAGATACTGCATACCAATATGATAATGTAGTCCGTCATGGGCGCGTCCTTGGCTACAAGTACACCGGCCGGCCATCTACTTACGGAACAGTTGCGTTATTTTGTTTGGTTCCTGCGTCATCGACTGGTATCGGTCCGGACACTCGATATATGCCGGTTTTAAAACGCGGTAGTCGGTTTACGTCAAAAAATGGTCTCAACTTTGTATTAACAGAAAATGTTGATTTTGCCAAATCCAACAACCCTATTGTGGTAGCAAAAGTTGATGGCACGACCGGCGCCCCAACTAAATTTGCGATTAAAGCTTATGGAAATGTAGTCTCCGGACGATTTGGAACAGAAGAGAGGACCATCGGCGCCTACCAAAAGTTTATGAGACTTAAATTAAATAACGCAAATATTTCAGAAATTATTTCAATACATGATTCTCAGGGTAATGAATATTTTGAAGTCGATTATTTGGCACAAGATATGGTGTTTAAAGAGGTTGTTAATCAAAATTATGCAAACGACAATGTGCCATCTATTTTAAAGCCGACATTGGTATCGCGAAAATTTGTCGTAGAGCATGCTCGAAACATCGTAACGCTCCAATTTGGAAGTGGCAAAGCCGGCGAAACTAATGTAGCAGCAAGTCCACAATCAGTTGCAATGGATGTGTTCGGAAAAACATACGTATCTGACTTGACTTTTGATCCCACGCGTCTTTCTAAAAATGAAAATTTTGGAATTGTTCCCTCCAATACCACACTTAAAGTGGTATATCGTGCCACCAACCCTACCAACTCAAATGTAGCTGTCGGACAACTCGACACAGTAGCTACTCCAATGTTAGACTTTCAAGACCGGGAAGTGCTGACAGAGTCAGCTATTCAGAGCGTCCTGGCTTCTATAGAGGTCAGCAACGAGGAACCAATCGTAGGAAGCGTTCAAAACATTAGCGCTACAGAAGTAAAACGAAGAGTGTATGACACCTTTCCTACTCAAAACCGGGCTGTAACACAGGCGGATTATGAGAATGTTGCGTATAGAATGCCTGGAAAGTTTGGCTCCATTAAGAGAGTTTCGGTTCAACGAGATCCAAACTCGCAGAGGCGAAATTTAAATATGTATATTTTGTCTGAAGACCTTTATGGAAATTTAGTTACAACTAACGATACTATTAAAAATAATTTAAAAACTTGGATAAATAACTTTAGAATGATGAATGACACTGTGGATATTGTGGATCCGTATATTATTAATTTAGGTATAAATTTTGTCGCTAAAGTTAAAATTGGTGCGGATAAGTTTTTTACTCTCAATCAGGCTATTAACAATCTAAAAAAATTGTACAAAGAAAAATTTTATATTGGCGAACAATTTATGATTACAGACGTTTACAACTCTTTGAAAAAGGTAGATGGAATATTAGACGTGACCAACGTTAAAATAACAAACAAGACCGGTCTTAACTATTCAAGTGTAATGTTAGATCTTGATAAGAATCTTTCGCCAGACGGGACATACATAATCGTACCTAAAAATGCGGTTGTGGAAATTAAATATCCAGATACAGATATTATAGGAAAATTTAAATAATGGCAGTTAAAAGGTACAAAGCAGATGCAGACAATACAATTGCGAATGCTTTCCAATCAAATTTAAACACCAGAGGAACAGGAGCCAATGCCGGAATGGCTGACGTCCTGGAGACGTTCTCAATTTATGGTAGGCAATCTTCAAGTTCTCAAGAACTATCTCGAATTTTAATTAAATTTCCAATGTCCAATATCACTTCCGACCGATCTGCAGGAACAATTCCCGCTAGCGGAAGTGTCAGCTTCTATTTAAAGCTCTTTAACGCTAAGACATCTAAGACTGTGCCAAAAAACTTTAAGTTAGTGGTGTGCGCAGTTTCGAAGTCTTGGCAAGAGGGCGATGGCTTAGATCTAGAAGGATACCGCGACATCACAAATGGCTCTACCGGGTCCAACTGGATCAACGCTGCCAGCGGAACAGCATGGTCACGCGTCGGTGGCGACTATTTAACTGCATCAGCTTATCCGGTATACACTCAAACCTTCTCCACCGGACTTGAAGATCTCGAGATAGATGTCTCTTCTTTGGTGGAAAAATGGTTAGCAGGAACCTACTCTAATTATGGATTTGGTGTATTTCTAACCAGCAGTGAAGAAGCCCACTATTCGGGATCAAATCCCACGGACGGCAACGCCGTTTTGGGTGATAGTGGGAGTGTGCTAAATATTCCTTCTGGCGCCAAGACCTCTTTTTATACTAAACGCTTTTTTGCCCGCGGCACTCAATACTTTTTCAAAAAGCCAGCATTAGAGGCACGCTGGAACTCAGTCCGCCGCGATGATCGGGGTGACTTCCACTACAGCAGCTCTCTAGCTCCAGCAGATGATAATTCTAACACTTTATATCTCTACAACTATGTTAGAGGCCGACTCCGGAATATTCCAAGCGTAGGGACAGGTAAAATAGCTGTTAGTCTATATTCCGGCTCCGCAGACAATTCTGGACCTTCAGGTTCCAAACTTAAGCTGAGTATTGTGGACGATGGCAAAGATGGAGGAGTAAAAGCTGCTGGGAACACCAACGCTACCGGCGGCTGGTATGCTACCGGTATTTATACGTGCTCTGTTGCTGTAACTTCTTCGAGCCAAGACACTGCTCCCACAATTATTTATGATGTGTGGCACAGTGGCAGCACAAGATTTTTCACTGGATCTACCCCTACTCATGATTTTACTGGGTTTGCACAAGCTCGCGAGCCAGTCTACTATATTAACATTACCAATTTACAAGACAAATATAATTCTGATGAAACGGCACGGTTCAATCTTTATGTTAGAAACAAATACTGGAATCCCACCATTTATACCAAAGCTAGTGTTGACGCACCAAATACATCCATTGTGAGCGCGTCGTATCGCATAGTTAGAGTTATGGACGCTTATGAGGCGGTCCCCTACGGAACCGGTTCAGATTTTCAAACAGGTCTTTCGTATGACGTTTCAGGAAACTATTTTGATCTCGATATGAAATTGTTAGAGCCAGGATTTTCTTATGCATTAAAGTTTGCATTTTATAATCCTGAATTATCCACGTGGAGTGAGCAACGAGGGATCTTTAAATTCCGAGTAGAAGATTATGAGTATTAAAAAACTTTTCGATTCAACAAATAAAAGCACTAAATACGTCGCAGATACCACGGAGAAAGATGCCTTTCAGAGCATTGAGTCCGGACGCAATGCGGAACAGTTACATCTTAAACAGAAAACCTTTGTTCCACAAATCGATTATGCAAAACCAGATCAGTTTGCTAAATTTGGATCAGCCTACCTGTATTACAAGAGCGCATTTAATAGGATTCTAGATTATTATCCCTATGATGGATCCGGCGCCGAAATTAATAAATTTTATAATAATTGTTTAGATATTGAAAAGTATATTTTAAACAATTTATATCCCCGTCGAACTGGTTATGGCACGCTCGGTCGCA
>Ga0208299_1003251_pt1 | contig 10345 bp, 11 predicted proteins | sample 15_taG_FD_184089 | JGI IMG/M metagenome (GOLD analysis project Ga0208299, IMG submission 184089) | Marine viral communities from the Subarctic Pacific Ocean - 15_ETSP_OMZ_AT15312 metaG (SPAdes) (version 2) | ecosystem: Environmental > Aquatic > Marine > Oceanic | place: Pacific Ocean | collected...
CTTCATATGGTCAACCTTCAATTATACCAGTTACTCAATCATGGAGTAGTTCATTTATATCTCTTTCAGGTTCTATCCCTAAAGTTGAATCAACCCAAAAAGAATTTTATGATGGTGAATTTAGTGGAAGTTGTGTCCAACCACAAACAATAAATGATAATACGTTTTTGGAAGTGGGGGGTAAATTATTGAGATATGATTTATTTTTGTATTCATATGAAAAAATCTCATTCAATACTTGGGATAATGATACTTATAATAAGCCCCTAACAGGGAGTATTCATTTATTTTCATCCCCCGTAATCGGAAACTACGCCGGTGGAACTATTTTGCCATCACCGGCATTTGGATCAGACGGGGATTATATATTATAAATCATGCCTGAATCATCTTTAATTATAACCTCACATAATAAGAGTGTTGAAGCCGAAAAATCTATAAGGTATCTTAAGATTAATAAAACTGATCTTGATGATAATATTCTTCCTTTAGAGGATTTAATTAATGTTGATAAGATTACATTCACCCTGGATAATAATTCAAGAGCAGAGGTAACAATCTTAGGTATTACTGAAAACCCTGATTCATTTTTAATTCAAGTTTCATGTGATGCAAACAATGGGGGTATTATTCGAGATAATAATAAAGTATTGGATTATGATAGGTTTCATGCATTTCAAATACATGATGATCTTAAAAATGGCATAACAATAGATTCTTCAAGTTTGGGACGAATTTATTTCTCTGATTCTCATTATAATCCACCAATCCCACCAGATGATGTTACAATAAACCAAACTCTCCCCCATTATCACTTGTCTACTTATAATTTTGGCAAGACACCAAATACTACTTTATCATGGAGAATGGATTTCACCGCGTCATCTAATAATGGGGCAAAAGATGTATCTTTTGTTATGGTGTGTAATACTGGATCCAATCCCTTTTCTTCATTAGTGGATTTTACCAAAAACCCAAATTTCCCATTAAATCAAAAGTATCCAAATACATGGGATCCGTCAAATCACATTTTTGGCATTCAAGCAATTGCACCAGGTAGTGATTTCCCAACCCCAGTATCTATAAATTCTTCTTCATCATATTCACTTTCGGGGTCAGTAGGTGCTGGGTATATGGTTTCAGGTTCCCAATGGTACCCAGCAATAATTCTTGATAGTTATACGGGTTCAACAGATATCACATTTCATATGTTATCTTGGTCTTTGGATTATTCAACAAATGCATACCCATCCTATGCAGAAAATTCAGGCCCCTATACATTTACCTCAAGTGTATCTACTTCTATTTCCTCAAGTTTGGTTTTTGAACCTGTTTTCTCTTCTCGTTTTCAAAATAGTAATTGGGATGTTAATATGAATAATATTAATGATAATAGATTAAATAGTTTTTTAATGAATGTTGATTATTCAACAGACCTTGCTTTACCCATTAATCTCCAACCTATAAGAAGTAGAGTAGAAAAGAAAACCTCAACCCCAGATAGTAATTATACTACAAAAAGAATTATAGACCCAAGATATAATGGAAGTAAATTAAGCAGTTATGATTATAATGCTTATACCCCCCCTTCAGGATCTACACCCTTCATATTTACCCCAGATGAAAGTGGAAGTTGGGGGGGAGATATATCTTATGGTAAAACTGCCATAATTGATAAAAGACCTATATATTTTGCTCACTTTGTTGAATCCCACCCAACCTTAGAAGCAATGGGTGAAATGGAATTTACTATAGATTATTTAATCCCCGTTGATATTGAAGTAGGGGAAAACGCAAACGCAAAATCAGTTCCTAGTATTGGTTCATTACCGGGGGTAATAAAAGTTAATGGAGATGGGACTTACCAATACGAGGTTTCAAATATTTTTGAGAAAAAAAGAAAAGCATCTATTGATTATTCTCAAAACTTAAGTGCCTCTATAAATTGGGGATCTTTAGAAACCAACCCCCACCCAATTGTACAAGGTGGAGCAAGATTTAAGGGAATTATTGGTAACCAAGCAGGAAATTTTAATACCATAGGAGGACAAAATAATGCTATATATACAACAATGTCATCATCTATTTTTACTGTAAATCAAATGGGGGCAGGTTCTAGAAATTTTGTTACTACAATGTCCAACGGATTAGGGTTTGAAGGAAATAGTGATAATTTAGCAGAATCTTTCAATTTGAACAATATATTTTATAAAAATAAAGTACCTTTAGAGTCTTTAAACTATCGAAGATGGATGCCTGTCTCTGCTAGTTTAGGAAGTATTGGCTATTCTGATGAAAGTCTAATATTTTTACCTAAAAGGGGGGATGAAATTAGAATGTTATCATCAAGTGAGGATGCTCTGGTTTTTACTATTACAGGGATGATAACATCTTCAAACGCTTTTGGTGCCTCCGTAACTTGTTCTGTTACTCCCGACCCATTAAGTTTTGAATTTCCAGCAACTTCATCTTTCTTCATAAGACGGAAAGTTGATCAAGATAATAAGGTATTATTGAGGGTTCCTCCTGTACAAGGAACTTTAGGTAATACAACTCCTTCATCAGATGGTTTTTTAATCCCAAATGATTTATCAAAAGATCAAAAAACAAGAGCAGGACATTTAATTGCAACACTAAGAGGGGATAATTTATTTTCATAATTTTTAATATAGACATATATTTATAATAAACCAATTGTTAAAACTTTAAAACTTACATATTTTGGGTTACTTAAATAATCAAATCGTAACAGTAGATGCTATTTTAACTAAAAAGGGAAGAGAGACACTTGCGAGGGGTGATGGATCCTTTAATATTACCCAATTTGCTTTGTGTGATGATGAAATAGATTACACAATGTATAACCCATCCCACCCTTCAGGGTCTGCTTATTATGGTGAAGCAATTGAAAACATGCCCTTATTAGAAGCATTTCCTGATGAAACCCAAATCATGAAATATAAATTAGTGACCCTTCCAAGGGGAACAGCTAAAATGCCTGTGCTTGATTTAGGTCAAACAAATATTATAATTGCTCAAACAGCACAAACAACAATTGCTCCACAAACATTAAATTATTTAGGTGGTAACCAAACAGTTGAAAGTGCTGGATATATATTTGTAATTTCTGATGTAAGATTATTTAGTTCATTCACTGGACAAGGGTTGGGTACCAAAAAATCAGAACAATTAAATATCACCGAGACATTGGGTACAAATACATCCAAAACCGTAATAGGTACTTCATGTGTAATGAGATCAACAGGTGTGAATACTTTATTTGGAACTAATAAAGCATTACAAGCAACTTTAACAGTTGTTGGACGAGATAGTGGTGCAAGGGTACAAATACCAGTAACAGTGAATAAAACAACAACATAAAAATTATGGGATTTAAAAGATTAGAAGTTGATGATAAAGTAATAAGTAGTGATGCTTCAACATCCCCTGCTTGGAGTAATAATTCTCCTACTTTAACTAAATTTTATTCATCATCCATCCAATTAGCAAGTAGTACAGGCCAATACTATCTTAATGTTTACCAAACAGGATCTACAGATACCTCTGCAGCAGTTCAGTTTGATGTTGCTTATTGTGATAAAAAAGGTAGTGGAAGTTTATGGTATAATAATTTAGTTGATGGGGCTTCACCTTCAAGAACTAATTATGGTTTATATAGAAATTTAATATTAGGGGATGAAACAGCAGATTTTAATTTTGGGGGGTTTACCTCTTCATATTTTTATGCTATATCAGTTGAAAGAGCTAGATTTAAAGAGAAACTACTCCCAGGTACTATGACACTTGTGATATCTGGTTCCTCTGGTTCTGTTAGTTTAACAGATGATAGCACAGTTGCATCCTCAGTTGTTTTTACAGATGCTGGTAGAAAATATCAATTAATATCAGGATCTGCAGGAGCTAAAAATAGTGATTTGCATTCTGATGGATATACCTTATCTTCAGGCTCATATGGTTGGTTTTTACCGGATATATCAACTTTATTATTAAATGGTCAGGCTTTGGATATTACAGCATCAGCAGCAGGGGGTATTTGCTTATTAGCATCTCGATCTTCAAATAGTGATGGGTTAAATACCACAAGGTTTGTGGATGGTCTTAATTCAGCAGGAAGATGGACTCTTAATAGTGAGGAAACATTATCCTCAAATTATATATTTATTAGAGCCCGTAATAACGAATTTAATTATTCCGAAAATCCTTCATATATTTCAGGTTCAACAGGTGAATTAACTCATGACCTTTTCATCAATAGTCCACAAACATATATTACAACAATAGGATTATATAATGATGCTAATGAATTATTAGCTGTATCAAAACTAAGTAGACCATTAGTTAAGGATTTCACCAAAGAATTATTGGTGAGATGTAAACTTGATTTTTAATGAATGAGTGCATTCAAGCAATTTACCACAAAGGATGTTGTAATTACCCCCTTTGATGTCAATAAAACATTTAAATTTACTGGTAATCCTATAACAGGTTCTGAGGTAGGAATTGATTTTTATACAGGTATAAAACCTCCCATTAATAGTGTTTTTGTATCTGCTTCTGCCCAAAAAACAGGATTTACAAGCCAAGAATTTACCACTGGGGTATATGGTAGTATAAAACAATTATACTATACAAATTATTTATCCCAAAGTTGGGGTGATAGGGTACCCACCCAAAGTATAATACCTGGAGTAACCCGTGAAGATGATAGATTTAAAGGACCTGGATATTCCCCAATTTATGATAATTATCTTCAATCCACAGTAACACAATCCAGATTTTTTCCCACAGATGTAGGATCTGAAATTTCAGTTATTTCAATCCCTTCTAAACTTTATGGGGAAAACATAGTTCCCACTACTTTTAAATTTAATTATACTTCATCTGCTGCAGCAAACTATACAGCTTCAATAACAGATAACCAGGCAGGTAATTTAATAAGTGCTTCAACAGTAGTAGGTCAAATATTTTATTCCCACGGCATTGCGGTTTTCACTTCAGGGGGGTTAGCAAATTTAGCAAGTGATATAACAGGTTCATCCCCAGTACAATTAACAAGTGCCTCAACAGAATTCCAATCCTCATTTAGAATTTATGAAAACCAATATAAATGTACTATTAGAGAAAATGAATTTGGGTATTCAATGAATCCCTCATTAATATCAGGTAGTGTATCTGGAAGTAGTATTAGGCAAGATACCTATTATGATTATGTTACTTCTTCATTTTTTAGCCCATATATCACAACAGTAGGGTTGTATAATGACCAAAAAGATTTATTAGTTGTTGGTAAACTAGCTAAACCAATCCCAATTTCAAGATTTGTGGATACCACAATTATGGTTAATTATGATTTGTAATGAGTTGGAACTACCAAGGTAAAATAATTAATGAAATTTCTGATTTCCCAAAAGATACATTTGGGTTTGTATACAAAATTTATCACATCCCTTCCTCAAGAATTTATATTGGCAAAAAATTCCTTGAATTGAATCGAAAGAAAAAACTTACCAAAAAAGAATTACTAGAATATAAAGGTAAACCAGGTCGTACACCTACTCATAGAAGAATACAAGTTGAATCTGATTGGAAAACATATTATGGTTCTAATGTTGAATTAAAAAAGTTAGTAAAAGAAGAACCCCCAGAAAACTTCATCCGAGAAATAATTCGTATTTGTTATAATAAAAAAACACTTACTTATTATGAAACCAAATATCTTTTTAATGAAGAAGCAATAGAAAACCCTGAAAAATACTTCAACCAAGACATACTTGGCAAATTTCACACATCAGATTTGGAGTTGTAAAATAGTTTTCGTAACTTTATGGTATGAGGGATGAACAACTAGTCAACCTGGTCGATTCTGTGCTTGGGAAGGGAAAAGAAACATCAAAGGGCAACCAAGCCTATATGTGTCCCTTTTGTCATCACCAAAAACCTAAATTCGAAATAAATTTTACCGAAAATAATAAAGATATAAATTTATGGAATTGTTGGGTATGTAACAAAAGAGGAAATCGTCTATCCCAACTATTTAAAAAACTTAAGGTACATCCTAATAAAATTGATGAATTAAGGTCATTACAAAAGGTGTACCATATCGTTGGTGATTACGAAGTTGTCTCCCAAACCGTAGCATTGCCTGAAGAATATAAGACATTGCAAAATTCCACGGATATAATCGCAAAACAAGCGCGAGTTTATTTAAAATCCCGTAACATAAATGATGATGAAATTATAAAGTATAATATTGGTTATTGTGAATATGGTGATTATGCTAATATGCTTATTTTTCCATCTTATGACAAACATGGAAATTTAAATTATTTTACATCTCGCTCATTTAAAAGGGATTCTTTTATAAAATATAAAAACCCAAACTTTACAAGAGATGTTGTCCCCTTTGAATTATTCATAAATTGGGATTTACCAATAATTTTATGTGAAGGTCCATTTGATGCAGTTGCTATTAAAAGAAATGTTATTCCTTTATTAGGGAAAAATATTCAACCTGCCTTAATGAAACAAATTATTAAATCCAATGTTAAACAGGTTTATATTGCATTGGATAACGATGCTATAAAACAAGCTTTAGAACATGCTGAACGACTTATAGATGAAGGGAAAGAAGTATATTTAATTGAAATGGAAGGAAAAGATCCAAGCGATATTGGGTTTAAAGAATTTCATAGACTAATGAATAGAACAAAACCTACTAATTTATATTCTATAATGAAGTTAAAACTCTCAATGTTATGAAGAAGAAAGTAATAAAAACTACGTATGATAGAATACTTGAAATATCTGAAGATTCACTCCAAATAACTCTTCCAGATTCAAGATATTATAAAAGACATGGTAAATTTTACCCATCAATTACATATATTTTGGGGTGTTATCCCAAGGGTAAACATTTTGAAGACTGGCTAAAAAAACATGGTTACACTGCTGATTATCTTGTTCGTAAAGCTGCTGATGAAGGTACCCAAGTTCATGATATGGCTGAAAGATATCTGGATGGGGAAAAACTGAAATTCATGGATGAAAGATACAACTTCAATTATCCAATTGATGTATGGCGAATGTTTCTCAAATTTGTTGAATTTTGGGAACGATACAAACCCACACTAATAGATAGAGAATTACATTTATTTTCAGACATTTATGAAGTAGCAGGTACCTGTGATTTAATATGTGAAATTGATGGTGTGTTATGGTTAATTGATTTTAAAACTTCTAATTATATTTCAAATACATTCGAATTACAAACATCAATGTATTCACAATGTTTTGAAGAATGTTATGGTAAAAAAATTGAAAAAACGGGTGTGTTGTGGTTAAAATCAAATAAACGAAAGTCATCAACTACCAAGATGCAAGGTAAAGGGTGGGAAATGATTGAACCTACTCGTTCATTAGAAGAAAACCTATCCATATTTGAATGTGTTAAAACTATATTTGATTTAGAAAATCCTAAACCTTCTCCAAATTTAATTGAATTCAGAACAGAAGCACAAATATCAAAATAAAATAATAAGGATGGTAGTGGAAGAATTGTATTTATAGTAAAACTTAATATGAAAAAATCAGAACTAAGGAAAATTATTAAGGAAGAGATCCAAAATGTCCAAGAATCAAAACAACCCGGCATCCTATACCATTTCACAGATGATTCGGGCATGGAAGGGATTTTAATTGGTAACCAATTATTAGCAAGTATAAATGTAGGGGGGATTTCTCTTACTAGAGATAAAAATGGATGGTTTGTTGGTCGATTAGATAATATTTTTAGAATTGAATTGGACGGTAATAAGATATCCAATAATTATAAAATCAAACCAGTAGCCTGGGGTCAAAATGACAGATCTAAAGGATATACTGAAAGTGAAGAATTAGTTATAACCCCTAAAATTAATAATATAAAAAATTATATATTATCTGTAACAATTAATAAAGATATGTTGAGGAGTTTAGGAGGAGTGGAAGTTGATTATATAATTGATTTACTAGGTTCTCGATCCATCCCTTTTAATTACTTCCCCCAATAAAGACTTGGCTTAGTCAAAAAATGTTCGTATCTTCATGACATGACTAAACGAGAATACCATAACGAAATAAATCGTAGATTTTACGATTTCATCAATCATAACTATAAAGATTATGAGATTAATGATGAGATGGGGGGAAGAATTCTTTTAGTAGATAAAGATGACAATATTATTGAGTATCATCAATCCCAACACACCGTAGAAACTTATGGTTGGCATGCTGAAGATGAAGATAAAGTTAAAGATCATGCTGATGATATGAGAAATTTTTTAAACACATTTATTATATCACAAGTAAAAAAAGAATATGAAGAAGCTAAAACATAAAAAAGTCTCATCCTATGATTTTGGAGAGAGGGGAGTTCAAGTCTCAAAATCCCAAATAAAAAAATGGAAAAAGGAAATGATTAAAGACTTTGAAAATGATATTTCTTTGGATTATATTTTTAAAGCTAGTGGAAATTCCTTGGTTGTGGGGGTAAGAATTAAAGGTTTTGATATCCCAATAGGTGAAAGAGAAATATTAATTTGGGTTGCTGATAATGGTTATAAAGAGTATCGTTACTACCCCAAAAAATATGCTCAAAAATATCTAGATGGGGTTATCTAAAATAGATATGTATTTATAACTAAAATTGATAAGTTTACTAGAATTATTAATTGAGGCTAATAATGCCCCAAAAGCCATATTTATGGCAGGTCCTGCCGGTTCAGGTAAGACTACTATCCGAAAGAAACTTAATATAGAAGGATTCCAAATCATCAACATTGATGATGAATATGAAGAACTTCTAAAACAATCAGGTATTGAATCTGATTTTGCTAAAATGACACCTGATGAATTATCCAAATCTGGAGAGTTGATGGGTCAAGCTAGAAGAATAACTAAGGATAAAGAATCCCAATCAATAGAGGGTTTAAATAACATCATAATTGATGGGACAGGAGCAGCATCCAAACCAATATTAGCTAAGAAAAAATTATTAGAGGATTTAGGATACACAACATTTATGATTCTCATTTATGTTTCCCCTGTAACATCTCTTGAAAGAAATGTTAGCCGAGATAGAAAATTACCTACATCTGCAGTATTGGGGAGTTGGAGAGGTGTTGTTTCAAATATTGAAGAATATAAGAAAGCTTTTGGGAATAACATTGTTTTACTAAATACCGATGATAAGACTGCTAATAAGGATTTCCCATCCCGAGAGGAACTATTAAAAAGATTTCCAATGCCCAAGGGTAAACCTAAGACACCTGAAGAAATGGAAAAGAGGAGAAAGAAAGCAGAACAAGTTAATAATGAAATAAAACAATTACTCCAAATTGATAGAGAATTTGAGGGTTTTGATGAAGCTAAAAATAAAATAGTAAAATTTTTAAACTACTAAAAGGGGAAAATATAAAATAATGAAATTACCATCAACAGATGTTTTAGTTGTTGAGACCTTGAAAAAGATGGTTAAGGAAGATAGTAAACCTAGGATTGTAGGTTTATTTGGTGGTGGTTTTAAACCACCTGCAAAAGGTCACTTTACTGTAATACAAAAAATCCTGGAAGAATACCCTGAATTAGATGAACTAAAAATATTAGTAGGACCCGGAGAGAGGGATGGTATTGATCAATCTGATTCTATATTAGTGTGGGAAATTTATAAAAAACATTTTCCATATAAGGTAACAGTTGAACCTATAGCAAACGCCCCTATTGGATTTATTTATAGTTATGCAAAAGAAAACACAAATGAAAAAATACTTTGGTTCTTAGGTCAAAGAGAGGGTAATGAAGGTGATACTGAAGATATTATTAATAGAGTTAAAACCTTAACTACTAAACCTGAAGATTATCCTAACTTAGAATCCAAGATTATTACTACCAATAATCCAGGAATGAGTGGGACAAATGCTCGAAAAGCAATAAAAGGTGGTGAAGAAGCATTTATTACATTCCTACCAGATGAATTAAAACCAGAGGAAAAATCTGACATATATGATATTGTAGCTAAGATTCCTACTGAGTTAAATGAAATTGGGGATGCATCCCAAACACCCTATCCTTATAAACATCATAATCATGGGGGCATTCAAAGATATTATTTTACTACGGATTCTGATTTAAAATATGTAGTTAATTTTAATACTTGGAATAGCCGTAATGAAACCCTAGTAGATTTTGCTATTATAGATGAAACTAAACAGGAGGAAGATTGGAATATTATAACTAATAAAGGTGAGTTATTTAAGGTTATGTCTACCGTAGTTGATATAATTAGACA
>Ga0208299_1003252_pt1 | contig 10341 bp, 5 predicted proteins | sample 15_taG_FD_184089 | JGI IMG/M metagenome (GOLD analysis project Ga0208299, IMG submission 184089) | Marine viral communities from the Subarctic Pacific Ocean - 15_ETSP_OMZ_AT15312 metaG (SPAdes) (version 2) | ecosystem: Environmental > Aquatic > Marine > Oceanic | place: Pacific Ocean | collected...
CTAAATATGTAGAGACCCTTCAACGATCAAATGAGCAATTGGTCAAAATATCCAGCCTTCTTAAAAAGACACAGAAGCCGGATGTGGGACTAACTGCCGATGATAAGAAAGATATCTTTGATTTGTTGCAGGGGAATACTGAAGATGAGCGATGATAACAACCCAAATCCGTCTAAAGAAGCAGAGGAAGAAGCTCTAACAGAACTTCAGATGCGTCAAAAAGTCGCAGAAATGAACAATATCAATAAAAAGAGTTCCCAGATATCGCAATCTTTCAAGCCGGGATCAAATAATTTGATTTCTGTTTCTCACGATAGAGATTCTTTTTTGAGAAGTTCGCAAAACCAAGAGTTGGCAAAAAAGAATGATCATAATTATGCATTTTCTGTCGGTCAATCCCGACCCCCAAACAACATAGAAAAATTTATGTTAGACCTTCAATTTGGAGAAGGGGCTTCTAATAATTATTGCTATATCAAATATCTTGCTAATAACACACCATCAGATTCTGTGCCATTCTTAGAAGGTAGGGCCCCAGCAACCGCAGAAATTATTAAAAATATAATACCAGAGGCCCTCTTTAACAGGGCCCAATTTGAAGGAACAACGGACCTTCAACACCAAACTTTAATAAGGGTGGATTTTTTAGATAAAAAAAATAATAAAGAAGCATTTGTGGCTGAGATACTGGGAAAGCAACTAGCGATACCTCTCACACCTTCAGGATTCGCCAATCCCAGAAATAGCTTCACAGGAGGTCATCTATCTTCTTCATCTTTATCGTTTCCATTGTCGGCCGATATATCCAAGGCAGCCATAACGGTCGGTTCTATTATATATGATAATATGAAGGGGAGAAAGGGGAATAAAGCCTGCGAATTCCTTACAACTTGGGAGAAAAAATATGCAACAAAGCATAAGGATGCTAGAAAGCCTTGGGCGAACAAGAGATTTGGTGCAATAGAAGTGGCTGTGAACTCAGCATCTTCTCAATGGTCATTAGATCCTAAAATTCTCCGCACATTTGCTTTCATAGAATCTGGGTTTAATCCCTATGCTATAAATCGTTCATCAGGTGCTGCGGGCCTATACCAAATTTTGCCTCACCTCACACTAGATGGTAGTAGGAAAATTTATCAAATTCATAAGTTTGAATTGACTGACCCATTAAAGAGTGCCATCGCGGTGGGGAGGAAGTTGAGGGAAAATAGGGATAAAATAGAAAATGAAAGTTACTCTCAACTTAAAATAAAAAAACTTCAACCATGGCAATTTTATGTAACACATAATCAGGGGGTCGACGGCTTTGCTGTTCAACACACTGCTTGTAAAATATTTAACGAAAAAGGAGAAAAGGAAGAGTTAATATTAGCAGCTCAACATTTGTTTGATAATGGATACGGTCCGATAATGACAAATGGTAGGAATTATTTTCCAAAAGAAAAGAGCGAGAAAACTTCGTAAATTAATTCTTTTATTAATAACAACATATGTCTGAAAAAGCTAGTGCACTAAATGTAAAAGATATTCTCACAAAAAAGATGAGAAGGAAATTAAAAATATCTGGATTAGATAAGGATTTAAACCTGTTGGGCTTCAATGGAAATAATTTACCAGACTGTACCCCCACATATGTCCCGCTGAAGCGCGCCAAAGTATTAAAAAAATATGATTCATATATCGTGCTGGGTGCCGATGCCCCCAACGGCCCAGGCTCTGGATATTCTTCATTTGGAGCAAGGTGTTCAGCAATTGATATTGTTACCGGACGACACTCAGCAGTAGCTAAAATTTCCACTAATCCTGATCTGTATGTGTTGGACAATTTCGATCTCGATGCTGCAAGGATATATGTAAGCCAAAGAACGGATATCGATCAAAATTTTGGTTTAAAAAAGGGCAATGTGGGAAATTCAGTTGGTCGCTCGGCTATAGCAGCGAAGGCTGATGCTGTCCGTATCATCGGCAGGGAAGGTATTAAATTGGTAACTTCTGCCCATGGGGATTATAATTCCCAAGGTGGAGAAATTTCTAGCACATATGGTATTGATTTAATTGCAGGAAATAATGACACAGATCTACAGCCAATTCCCAAGGGAGATACATTGATTAAGTTTCTGGAAGATATTATGAAACTAATATCAAATTTGTACGGACAAATAGCATCAATATCTCAAGCACAAGCAGAATTTGCGACCAAATTGGCTCTCCACACACACTCATCAACAGCCCCAGGCAGCCCCACTTCGCCATCTGTAGAACTAACACCGGCAGCCATCAAAACCAACAGGATATTGTTGAATGACGGGCTTTTGGAATCAATGAATCAAAATTTAAACACAGCACTTGGAGAGTTAGACTATTTATATGCCCTTGGATCTGAGTATATAAACAGCGACTTTAACAGGACAAACTAATGGCATTATCAGAAGATATTTTAAAAATTATTAATAAATTATTTATTGACGAGGAGATTGAGAATGATTTTCTCTCTCGCTCGGATGTAATGGACACTATAGAAAATGAATATCTAAACAGTTTTAGAGACTGGGAGGAATATAAGCACAACAAAAAGAGTTCTCACTGGTATGTCCCATCCGGCGACAAGGAAGGTAACGAAAAAGATCGCAGAGAGAATTATGGACTTGCCAGAACAGTTAGCAATCTTGAGAGATTCATATTAAAATCAGAGGAAAAGAAAGAAGCAGGACTATTAAATAAGGATGGATTTAAGGGAGAATATTCAAGCTTATTATTAAAATATTACCACAACAAATTCTCAGAAGAGGAAAATTTATCCGTCCTTCTTTCTTTTCTAACATCCATTTTTGATCCAGATTATTCATCAAATTTAGACATTCACCTTAAATACCTTACGGTCCACGGACTATTTAACTCTTACAATTATTCACTAGCTGAACAAGAAGCAGCAGTGGAATCATTTAAAGAAGAAAATCCATCTGCCACACCCACTCAAATGGCCATATATCTTGGACAAAGATATCACTCAGCTGAGCAAAAATTTAAAAGTGTAGAGAAGCAGAAAGGAAATGGGAAGTCCGATTCATCAAAAAACGGCTTTGGACCCTCCCCTTGGGATGATTTGACAAACTCTGATGCTATAATAGACTCCAATGGATATTATATAAATTATGAATCCGACGACGACCGCCTTGAATTTATTGAATTATTAAAGGATGGATTGGGGGAATTGTCACAATCTCTGGAGTACCCGCTGATCAAAAAACCAGAAGGTTCTTCAGACCAATACTTTCGAAAATATTTTGATAACCAATTCATCAACAATCTTGTGTCGTCACTGGCCAAAGAAAGATTGGAAGCTTCAGAAATAGAAGAAGTTAATATTCGCTTGCAAATATTTTTGCGGTCCATAGGATATACCTCTGAAGAAATAGATAGATTTTTATATTTATTTGTATTCCCCGATCTCGCCTTCGGGGCTTGTTCTCCGGAACCCAAGATAGAAGAGAAAGAAGATGAGATAGAATGCCAAGACGATTTATATGAACCAATTCCTGCAGATTGGACTACTGCTCAAGAAAATAAATTATTTTTTGATGAAAAGTCTTGCTCGTATGTCATTAATTTCGTTACAGAATATGAGAATACTTTAAATAAGAAAATTAATCAAATACAGAAAGAATATGAAACAAAAATTGCAGAAACAATCCTTAATCTTCTCGGCAAAGAAGCTTCTACCGAAGTGGTAGAAAATATAGCGCCCAAGATAATTTTTAAGAGTAGATTTGTGCCCCCCACCCCACTCCTTAAGATAAAGTTGTTGGCATCTCTGTCAAAAAAAGAATTACAAGGGTTGGGGGAAGCTAGTACATCTTCTGATGACGAGGCCCTCACTATATCCTATAATATAAAAGATTTCTTAAGTAACATGGAATCTTTTTCTGATTTGATGAAGATATATGAACAGAGAATGGTTTCAGATATTTTAAAGGGAAATAGCCTATATTATAGTGATTTAAACTTTCAAAAAGAATCTAAAATGATGAGCCTTTTTTCAACCAATATATCTAGGCTCATAAGACCGGTAGACATATATGAAAATATAGATATATCTTTCCTTGGTGATAAAATTGTTAAGGTGGTGTTAAAAAGAGTTGGCTACAAAAAGAGAAACATTACAAACGGATTGCAGGCTTTTGCTACCTCGTCTCCCCAGACAAGAAGTAGGACTATAAATTTTGTTAAAAATATCTCACAGATAATTGAATATTTCCAAGCAAATAGATCTCAGAGGTATGATGTCTTTGTCGAAACCTACTTCAATCCAGTACCTAAAAAATTAAATATAAAAAATAATATTTTAAATTATGCAGATGGTGCCCAAAAACCAATTGGCATTGTACCGCTCGGAGAGATAGCGAAAAGATCAGCAGATTTTGTAGCCTCTGAAGTCAAACGTGGCCTTGCAAATTATTCTTGTATGACGGAGGTGCAGAAAGATCTACTAGAAGACGATGCCCAGAAAGATCTTGAGAATAAAAAGAAATTCGGAGAACAACTAAAGGTTCAAATTAAAGATAATTTCTTCCTAGAGGCACCAGAGATATTCGAAAAAATATCTGCCGGAGAAGGAAAGGAAGCCATTAATAAATTGGGTAAGGATTTTTTAAATAGACTTGGTGTGTGTGGAATTGGAGATTTGGTTGCCCTCGCCGCGAATACAATTTCATCGTTTATGGACCCAGAAGAATATATGGATGAGCTTCTTAAATGTGCCATAAAAAAGATGGACCCTGAAACCGCCCGCAGGTTTTATAATAAGATTAATAATTCAAAAGTCTTAAATAATTTAAATGATGGAACCAACTTTCTCAACACATATAGAAATATGGTGGGAGACACACTCCTTCCATGGGAATCTTCGTCATTGAATACACCGAATACATCACCAGGATTGGATGAGAATGTTCTGGAATTTGCAAATGTTGAAGATTATAGTGCCAGAATACAGGCCTTCGGAGATTCTGTTGTCTTTTCTTTCGACACAAGCCAATTACTTAATTTGCTGAGTGGAATACCAGGCGGAGAGTGGATTAGATATTTTATAGAACTTAGTGATTCTATTGTGAGGCAGTGCAAGGTGGTCAATGCTAGTGGCGAAGGTTTTTTGCCAAATATTTCTTTGAATTCAAAATTCGCCAATTTATGTGAGAAAAAAGACAAAAAAACAAAAATACCAAAGACACCTAGAGTGAAATCTCAAAAGAAGAAGTCAGTTGGTGAAATAATCGCAGACAATGCAAAAGAGCTTGTAATCAATCTGGTTGTTAAATTAATCACGACAGCCTTTAGGGAATTAATGAAAAATGTCTCAGCTGCAATTGCGCTAGATTCAAATTATTTCAAAAAAGGTATTGTATTACCAGACTTTCTACAGAATGACCAATATTTTTATAATGTAATCAGAACATCATCAGAAAAGGCTTCCATAACAAATGAACAAATTAATCAAATGTTTTTGGATACATGCAGGCAGATGAATATTGAAGGCATTGACGAACTCGGATCAGAATCAGTTGGGAATTTCCTATCTAATACTTCTACCGTGTTGGGTGATGCCCAGAAAATAGAGTTATTAAAGGGCGAAACCAGCAGATCAGTTTCTAGAAATATATTGGAGGCGAGCAAATCAAATGGGGTTTCTAAAATTCTAGAGAAAGACCCATCAAAGATAGGCGATATTTTTGAAAAATTTGGTCAAAATGTAAATATTAATAAAATCGAAGAAGATCTCGCAAATCAGGTAGATAAAATATCGAGTGTATCACCATTTTGCCTAAAAGATCGCCCCGACGACCACAAAAAAGCACTGTCAGAAAAAGGACTCACAGAGGAAGAAATCTCTGAACAAGTAAAGGAAAAGCTAGAAAGAGACTTGGAGCAAATTTGCAACCTATCAAATATGATGTCTAATCCAATTGCTCCAATCTTTGGTAATGCTATAGCAAAATTATTTAGCAAAGATGGTCCAATATTGGGAACATTGGAGTCTGAAAAATTTAAAGTTATTAAGAAGTCATTGGGCTCTCAAAATGAGCTTTTAATAATACCGCTTCGTGAAGACTTATATAACGCGAAAATAGGTTTTTTATCTTTAATGCTCCATGACCTAGATGGTAACTCTTACACCGGCAACGGCGAATGGCCCACTGATTCCAAGGCTACTCTCGCCTATAATTCTTTCAAAAAAGCAATGTTGAAGAATACATCTTTTCAATTCAACTCGCTACTGGGTTCACCATCTTATTCTTTTAAGATAGGACCAAAAGAAACAAAGTTGGTTGAAAAGGAATCTGGCTTAATTAATGTTCTTATTGGAAATACCACAGCCGCAAGCTATGTTTCAAAGGCTCAAGGGCAAGAGATTTTTGAAGAAACAACGGTCACCGAGGCAGAATATTACACAGCAACGGGAGAAAGTTATGGATCAATAGAAAAGACCATAAAGGAGCAGATTGGAGTTTTAAATAAACCAGCTTCGAATATGTTTAAACTACTTGATAAAAAAATCAATTCCTCCTTAGAGGATTTCGATAAAAATAGCACAATCAATAAAATAGTAGAAGAAAATATGCCCTTGTTGGTGGAAAAATATTATGGAAAAATAAAGAGACAAATGGGTTTGTCCAAGTCATTCTCTGTTGAAGATTGGCAATATCAATATGGCAGATTCACATATGCAAATATAATGAAGATGTTGGACATATCTAAGACTTTGGATGAAAATTTACTTCTCTATCAGAAGTTGGAAAATGATGATCGCATTGGACAAAGAAAGAAGCTGATCTATGAATCTCCATTTGATATGGTTCTGTCGAAAGTAGAATATATCAGAATATCTGTATTAATAGATCTAATGATAAGAACATATACCGTTGAATCCATTATGAAATCTTTTTTCTCATTCACAACTTTCTCCTCTCATTTTTTCGGTGCGGTCGATATATTGTCTAGTTATATCATAAAATTTATGAAGGAAGATTTAGGGGATAATTATCCAATGTTTATAAATCTATTAATGCAAATCTATCTTACTAAAATAAATTTAGGACTACAGGAAATAGCGAACGAAGATGCGAAAGTATCATATGGGATATTGAGTGATAATCTAACATCATTCCGAGAAGCGGAGCGAGAAGATATAGAAGTATTTTTGGAAGATAATCAGGATGTAATTGAAGATCTCGTGGCAGACTTTGCTGAAATGATTATCTCATCAACCGTGAAATCTTTTAATAGTGCTATATTACCGTCCATCAATCATCTGGATCAGTTCGCTCTGGTTCCCCTCATGGAGGATGGTCCACGAGATGTGGTGCCAAATGTCAATACATCTGAAGTTTTCGATGCAATCTCCGGAGGAACAGATTATAAAAAAACTAGAATCATAATGGAGAAATTTATCTTTATTGAAGAGAAAGAACATATACCCTTCTCCATTCAGTCCGCTGTCCAAAAAAGAGACCCAACACTGTTTGGTGTTGTTAATTTGAATAAATGGGATACCTTCTTATTTGGCCACAAGGAGGACTTGAAAAATTATATGATATCTGAAGTGTGGTCATCTTGGAATTTTGGCCTACGCTTATCTTATGTGATGCCAAAAATGATGGAAAAGGAAGATTTTTCAGAATCAGATCGTCAGAATAATAAAGCATACAATGTAGTATTTAATGGAGAAGAAATGACACTTGTGCCGTTTGCGGAAGTAATTAGAAAAATACCAAATCAGAAAATACCATCAAAGATATCTCCAGAATATGATAGAGATTGTTTGATTTATGATTTGACTCAGAGCGACGAATATAAAAAAATGTTTAATGATATTATAGACATTGAAACATTAATTTCTTTAATAACTATTTACAGTGTAGATGAATTCAACAATTTCTTAGGAGTGGGCGATGAAAAGGGGAGCGACTTGACTAAATGGCAAAAAGACCCTAAATCATTCACAGGCATGAAAGAGGTGATCATCGAAATTTTAGAGGATTTTTAAATTGGCAAAAGGACTTTCAGCCGCTCTCCCACTAATTGTGGACGAGAAAGACGGACCATATAGACTAAATAAAAGTATCGAAGAACTCGCAAAGCAAAATCTAAAAATGGTATTGTTTACAATTCCGGGAGAAAGAGTTATGGATCCGTCATTCGGAGTAGGGTTGTCTAAATATTTATTTGAAAATCGTGATGAAGGGCTAGACTCGCGCATTATGGGTGAAATAAGGGAACAGGTTTCTAAATATTTGCCATATATTTTTCTACAAAATATTATAATCCAACCATTAGAAGAGGATGAAAACTCTCTATATCTTCTTATACAATATTCCATCCCAGGAGGCTCCGAAGAGCAACAAATATCGCTTGTTTTAAATGGCGACTCATTATAAAGGTAAAAAATGGCTAAAAAAATAAAACCTATAAATTATACAAGCAGGGATTTCAAGTCCATTAAAGAGGATTTGGTCGATTATGCAAAGAGATATTATCCAGACTCCTACAAGGACTTTAACGAGGCATCTTTCGGATCTTTGATGTTAGATACGGTATCCTATGTTGGAGATATTATGTCTTTTTATTTGGATTATCAAACCAATGAGTCATTTTTAAATAGAGCCACCGAGCCGGCAAATATCATTAATCTTGCAAGACAATTGGGATATAAATTTAAAAATTCCTTCACATCCACGGGAGAGGTTACTTTGTTTGCCCTAATTCCGAATTATATGGCTCATCCAGGTCCAGATACAGCTTATTATCCTATTATAAGGCAGGGTACCACTTTCACTGCCTCTGGAGGCGGATCTTTCATTTTAGCGGAAGATGTCAGGTTTGACAGTCCAAATACAGAGATAGTCGTGGGAAGGGTGGATACGGATACAGGAATTCCGACCTATTTTGCAGTTAAAAATACTGGTAAAATTATATCTGGCCAAATAATAGAAGAAAGATTTACAATTGATGAGTTTATTAGATTTAAGAAGATTTTTCTAAGCAATAGCGATGTGGTAGAAATTTTATCGATCACAGATATCGATGGTAATGAATTTTATGAAGTAGAAAATCTGTCACAAAATGTGGTTTACAAAAATATTTCAAAAGTCGGCTTCTCGAATGATTCTTATCAGGAAAACCTAAGACCCATAATAGTTCCTCGAAGGTTCGTTCACGAGTTTGATGGCTCTCGCCATTATATTCAGTTCGGATATGGATCCGAGGATGAAATCTTGGACAACCCGGTCGCCGATCCATCTTCAGTCATATTAAAGATGGAGGGAAAGACTTATACTACTGACTCTTCTTTCGATCCCATGAAAATGCTAGAGACAGATAAATTAGGAATTTCTCCGTCAAACACTATAATCACGGTCAGGATGAGGGTAAATACATCATCCAATGTGAATGCTCCCGCTGGCACTATCAAAAATATAAGTGGGTTAATAATTGATTTTCCCGACATAACAATTTTAGACTCTTTAAAATTATCGACAGTCAGGAGATCAATACAGGCTTATAATAATTCTCCGATAATCGGAGATGCATCGAATATAAGTGCCGAAGAATTAAAGATAAGGGCCATGGATAATTTTGCTTGTCAAAACCGTGCCGTAACCTCAAGAGATTATGAACATCTGACATATGCGATGCCTGCACGCCTCGGTTCCATAAAGAGGTGCAAAATAGTAGTCGATAATACCTCCTTTAAGAGGAATTTGAATTTATACATATTATCCGAGAACGGAAACTTTAAATTGACCCAAGCAAATAATCAAATGAAAGAAAACTTAAGATTCTGGCTCTCTCAAAGAAAAATGATTAATGACACAATCGACATTATGGATGGAAAAATAATAAATATTGGAATTGAATTTGAGGTGCTTTCTCAAATAAATTCAAATAAAGAAGAAATCTATAGAGATTGTATTAATCGCATAAATAATAAGATCATGAATCCTCTCCAATTGGGAGAATCATTTTCTATAACAGATATCTATTCTGAATTGAACAAGGTACGCGGAGTGGTCGATACTATTAATATAAGAGTGGTCAATAAATCGGGGGGAATATATTCAAATGTTTCTCTCTCTATTAACTCCAATATATCCCCTGACGGCCGCTCTATATCTTGTCCTCTAAATGCTTGTTTCGAAATTAAATTTCCAGATGTTGATATCACCGGAGTGATTAAATAATGGCTATTAAAAAATACTATGCTACGAAAGATAACACAATAACGAATGCTTTTAAGCCTAATCTACAAGACAGGGCCACCGACGCAAATATGGGACTTTCTGATAT
>Ga0208299_1003253_pt1 | contig 10338 bp, 10 predicted proteins | sample 15_taG_FD_184089 | JGI IMG/M metagenome (GOLD analysis project Ga0208299, IMG submission 184089) | Marine viral communities from the Subarctic Pacific Ocean - 15_ETSP_OMZ_AT15312 metaG (SPAdes) (version 2) | ecosystem: Environmental > Aquatic > Marine > Oceanic | place: Pacific Ocean | collected...
TGCCTTCGGGACTATTTGGACATAAGTCATCATCTTGCTCTGCTCGACAAGGTGGTCAAGTATTTCTTCTTCCCTTGCGAAGCATCCAAACAATCCCCATTGATCCATTTTCTTGCTGTAGTCTTTGCAGCCACAAGATGCCTTCGGCACTACTGACAACAGGGACTTTGGCACAGATCGCTCGATGACCCTAGTGAGGCGAGTCCCGACCTTGACCGGCTTGCCTTTAAGCTCCGCGACAATCCTCTCTCGGTTTGCGGTGAACCACTGCCGTGTCTCATCAGGGCAAGTTGACCATGGTGAAATCCCAAGCCTTCCATCTTTCGTGAGTCGGCATTCATAACCAAGCATTTGCTTGCGATTGCTCATGGGTATCCCTCGTCACCGGGAGTAAAGTCGCCGGGATCTGGATCGCCACCACCGTCGCCGGGATCTGGATCGCCACCACCGTCGCCGGGATCTGGATCGCCACCACCGTCACCGGGATCTGGATCGCCACCACCGTCACCGGGATCTGGATCGCCACCTAGACTTTCGCAGTCAGTCGTAATTGACGAACAGCAGTTAAACACGTCCCACGTAATTGACGAACAGCAGTTAAACACGTCCCACTCAAACAGCACTTGACCAACGCACCCATTAGTTCCAGATAGGCCGTCGCTGTCGGTTGCCTCGGAAGGGGTTGCTGGCGGAAGACACACGCTAGTTGTTGACCCGGCATACATGCTTGTCAGATCTATCGTTATCGTTTCGTTTATTTCGTTTGTGCAATCCCCGCTGTCGCATGTTCCAGCGTTGGGTCCGTCGATTACTGTCACTTCCAGCGTAGTGGAGTCAACTATCTTTACCTGTATCTTTCCGCAGCCAGCATAATCCCCCGCGCCTTCAATAATGCAACGCCAGAATCCCGGCAGTTCGTAGGTGCAGCTTGAAGTCCAGTATCTTCCTTTGTTGTCGTCTTCGCATGTTGTTGTCGGATCTGGCTCGCATTCAGGAACCCCGCCGGTCGCTGGGTTGTGGTGAAATGAAAGGTAGTTGCATTCGCACTCCGTCCAGTAGATTTCAAAGTAGGCGAACTCAATGCAGCAGTACGGACACACGTCGCAGTTAGGGCAGTCGCATTCTTCGCAGCAGCACTCTGGGTTATTTGTTAAAGCCCCGTCTACGATGAGAATCTTTCCGCCGCGAGTGACAAATGTCATGGAGTTTCCTCCGGTGGGCATTCATCAGTGATTGGCAAGCAAGTCACAGAAGTTCCGGCTGATGCAGGAGAGCCGGTTCCAGACCCAGCACAATCAAGTACCGTCACCGTGACCAGCGATGATGTAACACAGAGAGCGGTTGCCGTATCCGTGTCGCTCCTTGTTCCGGTGCAGTCGGCTGTGATGACTTCACCAATCTCAGGACTAGAAGGCGTGGACGGCATCGTGCAAGTGCAGCCCGCGCTGCAATCCGCTGTCTTTACCCAGTCTGCGCCCGCGCTTTCTCTACAGTTTGTCGTGTGAGTATCCTCGTTTTGCCACGGCGCTTCTGTAGCAGGGTTTTGATCTGGAATGTCACTCTCTTCGCACTGGCAGCTAGTTCCGCAAGTGTTGCCGGTTGTCCAGCTACCTTCGTCGTAAGTCCATTCGCACTCTCCACTCGGGCAATCCGTGAACTGGTATGTCCATTCGCAGCTTCCGCAGTCTTCGATGGAGATAGACGAGCCGCTGGATAGAGTCGCGGTATAGGTAGGAAGGCTCGTAACTGACTGGGTGGGCGATTGCTTACAGAATACCTTTGCCGGTGTCACATAGTAGTTGAGCGTGCATCCAGAAAAGTTCATGGTGTCAGTGACCATGCTGACATCTTGCGCTGGTCCGTAGAACGCGCTCTTGGTTGAGTACACCTTGTACTGGACTGATGATGCGGTCGTATCAAGGAATGCGTACCCGTCCGAACTGCCCATGCAAGGGTCGCATAGGTCGCAAGTGATTTCTGGCTCGCAGTCTCCTGTTCCGTTCTCTACTTCAAACCCATCGTACCAAGCTGTCGCAGTCCAGTTGCTTCCAACGCCGGTAACTGCAATGTGCCTTGCAATCTTCTTTTCAACGGAGACGATCTGCCATTCAACGGCTGTCGAAGACCTGATTTTAGGTGCCGTGTAGTTCTCTGGGTCCGAGGTTTGCAAGTTTGTAATCCGGCGAAGGACGCATTTCGAGCCTTCTATGCCGTCGAGCTTCCATGTGTTTTGAAATGTTATCTCCTTCAGTGAACCCGTTCCGGTTGCAAGCTCTGCGTCTGGCGGCTCGTCAACATTCGGATAAGCACTTCTGATCTTCTCCCCGTTAATATCGACTTCAGCAACTCCTTCAGTCATGCCGCCCATCAAGCAAGTTGTGAGAGTCCCCTCGATCTCATTGAGAGGCAGGCTGCATTCTTCGATTTCGTATCTTGCCACATGGTATTCGTTGATGCTCGCTGTGGTCGCATCGTCTGCCTGCGCGTAAGCGAGATAAGCCCACCCGGTTGCGTCTGGCTCGATGTCGCTCCACATGTTGAACGGATCATAGATCGTTAGCGTGTCTCCATACTGAAGAGACTGCCCGGTCTGCGCTCCACCAAGAACTGGCGGCGAGTTCTGCACCCGAAGCACCTTCACCTCAACTGCGCGGTTTGCGATCTTTCCTGTCGTGACGAACTGAAACCTCGGGTGCGCCTTGGGTAGAACAAACCATCTCTCGTCAACGCCTTGACCAACAATCACTTGCTCTCCCTGCGTGACGGGAGTGCCAAGAGCATTGATTACTTCAAATGTTTGGTTGGTGATTGTCTTCAGGGCTACCGTTGACGGATTGCTTGCGGCTGCTTTTTGAAAAAGCTTCAATGTTGCAGTGAAGACGGAGCAGGCTTCGCCGTCCCTTGCTTCAGCTTCATCAACCGCCGTGGCGAGAGCCAGTCTTCCTAAGAACATTATTCAAATACCCACTCGTTACCGGGCGTGAAGTTCAAGGCAACTCGCATGAAATGCTTCTTGTAGATCCTGTGAGCTTGCAGTTCGTACTGCACGCACCCCACTTGCCCGCTTCCGTTAAGCTGATAAAAGCGAGGTATCTCAATGGTCCCGACCCTTCCCGGTGGTCTGTACTGCCGAGACAATGCCTGTGCTACTCCGTTGAGAACTGAGTCCCACTGTGACGCTGGTACATCTGGCTCGCTTGACTGAATCGGCTTGATCCAATCCAGATGGACGATCAATTCATCGGTCGCCTGCGAGTCTATTTCAATGACCTTCTCCTCGCGAACAAGACCTGTTGACTCTGCATACCTGTGATGACCAGTCAGGACTGTTGCGGTCACGGAGTAATTGTTTCCGTCTGCGGACAGGACAGGATGATTGGTAACAAATACGTTACCACCCGATGTTAGCTCGATCAGCCCGACGATCTCTGCGCCTCCGTCAACCATTGGTTGATGGACCGGGAACGGCTCCCATTGGTCCCTGATGACTCGCCCTTTTTCAAACTGCGGATCGTGCGGATCAATCAACTGGGACTTGACCCGGTGAGACACATACAGCCTGCCTTCGCTTGTGTTCGGCTTCCAGAGCCTGTAGTGGTGCTGAGTCTTTGCCGATGCGGAAGTCGCAGGCGCAGTGTCCAAAGCTGTGCCTGCGGCGATAGCGTCAGCCGCTCCTGTTGTTTCATTTATTGTTACGGCAATTGCCGACTCGCGTGACTCGTAAAGAGTAGGGGCAGTGACGAATCGAACGGCGCGCAGGTTGTTGGGAGGTGCTGGCTTATACATCTCCTCTGCAAATGCAGGGGTGGCTCCCGATCCAGCAAACGTGAAGTAGTAATCCTCGGATTCCGGCCTGTAGACCAGCCTGCAACCTGTGTATTCAAGCAGTTCTTTCATTGCTTGCTTGCAAGTCTTTCCTGCCCACTTCGCAGGAGGATAGTAAGACGGAACCTGACCTACGACTATCGTGAGCTTGCCCGATACAGCGGATACGATCTCCTCGACCAGCTCTTTCACCGTCTTTGATGAATCGTCTTTTAAGTCGCCAGCGGAATCCCTTTCGTTGTGGTTCCGGTTCATTGTGTACTTGTCGAGAATCCACCTTGAGTCCTCAAGTATCACTTGCAAGTAACCCTTCCTTGCTCGGACCACCTTCCTTACATACATGTCAGGCCACTTGGCAAACCAGCCCTCGGAGGATGCTTGCAAGCTTGTCGTCCTCGGGTGCGGCTGTCCAATGTCTTCGACGCTCTCTGGACTTCCGACAGAGCAGTCAGCCACGCAGCGACCTGCAATCTCCGTAGAGCCTTGGGTGAACTTCATGCGATGAACAGGGCCAAAGCCTGCAAGCTCAATGTTCGCTGTCATGGAATTTGATACCCAGTGTTTGGCCGGAAGTTTGGATCTGGACCCAGCCTTTCAAAGACGTACTTATAGGTCATGCGATAATGCGTTGGCTTGTTATTGCCGTGGTACTTGGGAGTGTGCATGGTGACGACGCGATGCTCCTCCATCTCTTCGTTCGGCCAATACGGAGGCGGCGCACCAAACCAAGTTCCAAGAGAGACTATCTCACCTTGCTGGATATGCACAACCTTTGACTTCTTCGTTAGGTAGTGCTTGTATGGCTCACCTAACCAGTTCTCTCGGACCTTCCAAGTAGGACCACCCGATCCCGTCTTGCTGATGCCTTCGTTGAAGGAAATTACTTGGCTGTCAGCAGCCGAATACAAAGCACCAATCGTAAATGAAAAGGATCTTGTGTTTGCGTATTCGCCCTCGGTTAAGTTGTCCCAGCTACGCCGAAGAACACGGTTGCCAGACAAGTTGTTTGCATCATTTGATGCCATCGTGTGAACTGAAGGAGTGCCATCGTCTAGCAAGAACCCGCAGTTCTGGTAGTTCTTGTTGTAAGCAGTTCGCAGCGCATCAATCTTTGTGCTTAGTTGCGAAGTCGAGAGTTCCAAGCTCTGGGCAGGGTCTTGAAAGAAGTTGCCACGAAGACGCCAAACATAGTCAGCAGCCCATCGAACGCCCTCGGGTCCGTAGCGGGGAATGATCTCGATTGCCTCTGGATACACCTCCCCTTTTTCATGGGTGTATGATCCATAGTAGAACTGCATACCCTTACCTGACATCTTCTTCTCCCGATGATGCGACTATATCGCGAAGGGTCTGGATCGCATCGTGATGCTCGTTCAGAGTGGAAGCTAATCCTTTGAGGGTATCAACCACTGCTGCACTTACGGTCTTAATTGCATCGGAAGACTGGTCGATTGCCTCTTGAACCGCTGTTTCGCTTTGACCTTTCAGTTGGTAACTGCTTGGACCCTGAACGCCGATGTCTGCCATTGGCACGGTCTGCTGCGCAGCAAGATGCTCGGCATCCCCTGGGCCAGTGCCAGGCACTAGCTTGAAGGATGGGCCAGGAAGGCTGTCCTCGGGAGGGACTCGAAGCATCCCTTCTGCTTCTCCGTTGGGATCTTTGCTGCGAATCCTTGCTGGGTTTCTGCGATGCCTCCATCCGCCATGTCCCCGAGTGAACTGAACCCTGTCTGGGTTTACGCCTTGTTCTGGAGCTTCTTGTTCTGGAGCTTCTTGTTCTGGAGTCTCTTCGCCTGCAATCAGCCAGTCCGGTGGTCTGTTTGGCTTTCCACCCGCTGGCACTGGCCTGCCGCGCTTCTTGTCAGCGTGCCACTGACGTATTCGCTGCACCCTGGATGCTTCCTCGGCCCCTGCCTCCTGAGAGGCTTGCAGCATTTCGTAGCCTTGCTCGGCCATGGCCCTCGCATCAGCGTCCACTTGCGAGAAGTCAAAGTCCTCTAAGTAGTCACCTATCGAGTCGACTTCAAGCGGCCCTTTTGCGCCTGGAAGAACAAGGCTGCGACTCGTCGAGGACTGCAAAATCGCTTCCTCTTCAGCATCTTCCTCTTCGTCAGCGTCCCAGTCCGCGAGTTCATCCTCGGTCGGTTTATCTTCTTCGGGGATATCTGGCATTTGCGAGACTGGCAGCGGATCAGGCTCGTCACTAGCCTTGTCACCGCCGTCATCAAGCCCATCGCCCCACTGATATTCGGGGTCATCAGGGAACTCATCCCCTTTGTCACCATCAACCATGTCTTCCCCTAGCTTACGGCATTGCTAATTGAGATTGGCTCAGTGGTCGAAGTCCGGTAAGCCTCTAGGTCAACACTCAGCGGGATCTCGCCCCTGCCGCTCGTCGAAGGAGTCATTCGAGTCTGGCGAACATCAGGCAATGTAATGACCGTCTCGTATGCCGATCCTGTTTGGCCCGAAAGGTTCTTAGTGCCAAGAAAACTCAGCACTGCCCCTCCTGCAAAAGCATTTATGTAGAGATCATCGTGCGTATCGAGCGACCCAGATCCAGTGTAAGGAGTCCTCACTCGCAGCCGAATCTTCCGTCCCTGAGACTGCACGCAAGTCACGCTCAAAAAGTTGCGCAACTTGGGGATTAAGTTATTGTCGATTCGCAAGCTAAACGCATCAAAGTAGTACTCCTTGGCCGAACCACCAGTAGGAGTCATTTCTAGCTTGCCGTCGCCAAGAAGCCAGTACAGGCGAGTGCCTGTTGGCAGTGCGGGCGGGGTCGCAGGCCACAGTGAGTCATGCTCCTCGTAGCCAATGACGTTAAGTGTCATTCGCATTAACTGCTCTTCGCCACCGATGGAGGCTGACGAGGTGAACGTCGCGCTGCTAACTGAGCATCGGCGATAGATAACCGTTGCTTGGTCACGCCGGATCATTATGTCAAACGGCTTGAGGTCGAACACCTCGTCCGTGGTGTAGGTTGGAGGGCTTGCCGTGTTTCCCAGAATCCTTGGGAGCCAGTTAGCCAGCTCGTTTGGCCCAACCTCCATCGTGATTGACCCGGCAACAACCCTTGCTCCATATCGCAAGTGATTGCCGATGCTGTCGATCGTGCCAGTCATCCCGTTGCCGCCTAGCAGATTATCTGTGTAGCGGATGTCTTCTCGGAGGATCTCGTAACGCTCCGAGTTGGCATCAAAAGTTGCTGGGCTGCAATTAACAAGATCACTTTCCTCGACTGCAACTGCGGTGTAAACACCCAAACTGCCACATGTTTCTACGCATGTCATGCGCGGTCCTCCCTGAATATGGTGCTGATTTCAATAATATCAATGTCGTACTTCCGGCTGACAACATCGTCCATGTCGTAGTCGCCCATTGAAGTGCGCGAGTAAAGCTCTCCGTCAAGATCAGTCACTCGCCTGTCTTGAAATAGATCTCTAATCCTGTCTCTTATGAGTTCGTAGTCTGTTTCTGTAGCCGACTGTCGCGTGCTTGATCCTGACACAAACACCACTAGCGTCTTTCGCACAACATCCCTGACGCTGCTGAACGTGCGGCCCGGCTGACTGCCTAGCGGCTTCAGCCAGATCCCGCTCTTTACAGTTTCCGTGAATCTTTTCCCGGTAACGCCAGGGATCTTCTTGAGTAGCTGCGGCTTTCTTGTTTTTACATCGGCAGGCCAGTTCTCGCTTATGATCTCCGCATGTCTTCTTGAAACATCCCAATCTGTGTGTCGAATGCCAGCCATTAGTTCTCCGAGACATATGGGGTTCGTTCAAGGTTATCCACCTGCACAACTCCCCTTCCGTACCGTCTAACAAATCGAGCGTCTTGCTCCATTGCATAACGGAGAGCCTCGTCGCCCTCAAACATGAGGGTCCGGTACTCCCTGATGTCCCCTCGCCCAATGCGGCTCATCTGGGCTTCGGCGTACATCTGGACGGGAAGCATCGCGTATGAAGGCACATCGAGTATGTCCGTTATGACAATGCACTGGTCTGTGAAGTCAGGAATGCCAGCCGCAGTGAACGAGGTTGTACTTGTTTGGTCTGTCACCAAAGACTCATGCGAAGCCATCTGAGGCGTTTGAATCCCAAACTCAAGGTCTGCTGTTGGAACGCCCCTGCCTCCGTAACGGACAACAGAGCCGACAACGCTTGGGCCGAGTGAGAGAGGCTTTGCCAGTGTTATTACCCCCGAGGAGCAAGATGCCATGCCAGAAGCGAGCGTCTTTGGTTTCGCTGGGCGGCGAAGGTAGGCTATGTCAAGCTCTAATGCTGTCGTTGCACCGGGGCTGACGCGAAGTTCTGTCTTCATTACACCGTCAATGTTCACTGCCCTGAACGTACAAACGCACGGGTCTGAGCCGCTGCGGACAGTTGGCTTGTCCCAGTCTCTAAACACCCGCTGGTCAATAAGCCTGAGTGAGCAGTTTTCGCTTTCGTTCCAAACGTCGTAAATGGTCCTTGCTTCATCGGGAAGGATTATCCTGTCCTGACGAAGAACATACGCTTGGTTCACCTCAGCTTGACCATTCCAGCTTTCGAGAGTGACCTGCGTATCGCTGTCACGCGAAGCAATTCGGTAGCTCCTTTCATCACCCAGGTAAATGCAGGCAAGGCTTGCCCAGTCAGGGAAAACACCGCCGGTCAGCGTGACCACACCAGAAGCGTTGATGCTGATGGTTCCGGTGTCGTAAGCAGCGTTGAAATACGCCGTCATGTTTGAGTCATATGTTGTCCACTGATGGCGGGTCGTCGCTTGCTCGTAACCCCAAAGACTTGCTCGGATCGCACGGCGAACATCGACATGATTCTCCGAGAGGTCGAACACGTCCATGACGTGGGAAACCAAGTCTTGCAGTGTTGTTGCTGTACTCACTAACGCACCCCTTACGGTGAAGCGTGAACTTGAATTACCCACTGATGTGCGCCAGACATTAGATCTGCGTCCGTGTCTGCATAAGTCCATCGAAGGGTGGCGTAATGATCTTCGATCTCGTTCATGTTCGCGCCGCAGACTGCGTTGTCCGCAGGCTGAAGTTTGATGGTGACAACACCGTCCTCGGTGACAGATCCGTTATTAGTGTCGAGGATGTCTTGACGATCCCTGCCATTGAGTACAGTTCCGTCCTCGGCATTCACCAGAGTCAGGGTCAGTGATTGCAGAACTGCCTTGTTGATCGCTACGTCATCAACGTCCTTGAGGACTGCGGTGATTACCGCGCTTTCCTTTGCGTCAACGTGCTTAACGCAACCACTGCTGTCTTTTAGCAATTCCCTGCCCATCGGATCATCCCTGTTAGGTCGCGCTAAAGAACCCGCTCGCATTGAATTGCAAAGTCACATCATTGCCGTCAGTGGTGAATGCGGCATCCAGCAACACTAGCGGAATGCTGTCCGAATCATTCGTCACCTCTTCGTAGATCACAACATCTACGCAAGTGTTGTTGGTCGCACCGCCAGCACTTGAGAATGTCACATCCGCGCAGTCAACCTTCACCGAGTCGGTGGAGTCATCCACTGTGACGGTCACTGACCCCAGTGTCGCCCGCGAATAGTTAGTGAAATTCGCCTCGGTCGTTGAGCCATTCGCCAAGACCGCACTCACAGTGTCGAGATCTTTGAGCGTGGCATCAGAATCCGAGGCTTTGAGGACCAGCAGTTTTAGCGTGGCCCCATCCGCAGCTTTCTCAGCTACCTTGCCGAGTGCCACGTTAAATACGAAATCTGCCATCTTTTATCTCCCTATAGATATGCGTGCGTAGTTTACACCTGTTCAGCAATTAAACAAAACAGATGCAGAAGGTGACTCTAGTGTTGCTGTTGAGCATCCCGATTCGATGCTCCCCGCTGAACTGCCTGACTTGACCCAAGAGGAATCGACATGGACGCAATCCGCTGTTGTATCCACAGTCAGCACAAACAGAGGTAAAGCCGCATCGACCTCGGTTGCCAAGCCCATGCCCAAGGATCTCTGGACTGACAGGGCATTCGCCGCATCGACCTCGGTTGCTAGACCGACCTCGACAAACTTGTAAAAGTCCACTGATGCCGGTGCGTCAGATTCGCTTGCCGACCCGAGATCAACCGACTTGGGGTTCAGCACCGAGGCAAATGCACCGGCAGTGTCTTGCTCGTCTGCCAATCCCAAGATGTATAATCTGGGATTCTCGACCACCACTGCCTCGGCAGTGTCAACTTCTGTTGCCGACCCAAGCTCGCATGTGCGTGGGTTGTCCACCAGCAGACTGTGAGCGGAATCTATCTCTTGTGGCGACCCCAGAGAAACGAGTGAAGCAAGGTTGACCGTCACCGCAGCAGCGGAATCAACCTCTGCCACTGCACCAAGCTGATAAGACTTGGGATTCAGGACGATGGCTGACGAGGCGGAATCAACCTCTGTTGCCGTGCCTGTCCCGTATTCCCTTGGGTTGACGACCGCAAGTGACTCAGCGGAATCCGCCTCTGTTGCAGCGGCGAGGACGTGAGTCCTTGGGTTGACCAG
>Ga0208299_1003256_pt1 | contig 10330 bp, 4 predicted proteins | sample 15_taG_FD_184089 | JGI IMG/M metagenome (GOLD analysis project Ga0208299, IMG submission 184089) | Marine viral communities from the Subarctic Pacific Ocean - 15_ETSP_OMZ_AT15312 metaG (SPAdes) (version 2) | ecosystem: Environmental > Aquatic > Marine > Oceanic | place: Pacific Ocean | collected...
CTTGGCATCAACACCCAGTTGGCGGTACAGGTACAGAGGTTGAAAGTGTTGCTGTTATTCCTTCGGCTGATGGGCTAGCAGATGAATTATGGATAAGTGTTAAACGCACCGTTAACGGATCTACGGTACGATATGTTGAATACTTAGATCCTACTATTTTTGTAGATTCTGGTTTAAAATATTCTGGTGTATCAGCTACTTCTTTTTCTGGATTAATACATTTAGAAGGACAATCAGTGCAGATTGTTGGTGATGATGCAGTCTACCCTAACCAAACGGTATCCAGTGGGTCAGTATCTCTTTCAGAGGGTGTGACAACGGCTTATATAGGTTTACCTTATACTACAGAAATTGTAACTTTACCGCCAGAAGTACCGCAGCAAGATGGGGCTTCATTTGGTAAGAAGAAGTCTTGGAGTCGAATTATACTTAATTTATATCAAACTTTAGGGGTTTCTGTAAATGGCAATCAATTACTACTAAGGACAGGTGGCGATCCAATGGATTCCCCTCCTCCTACATTTACAGGACAACATGATGTTACTAATTTAGGGTGGAAAGAATCTGATTCCTCTCTGACTATTAAACAGGAGCAACCGCTTGGGATGACGTTAATATCCTTAACAGGCGAACTTAATGTATCCGACTGAACCACCATTAAAACAATGTGGTAGAATACAAATCGTTCCTTACCATCTCGACCACTTTAAAGAATTAGTGGTCAGACCGCATGAGGGAGCGATGAAAGAGGCCATTAAGTTATCGGATACTCAATGGGCTAAAGCAATAGGAAGAGAAGCGGTAGAAGCATATACGTGTTATTTTGAGGGTGAGATACTATTAATTGGTGGTATTAATATATTATGGGAAAGCGTTGGAGAAGTTTGGGTTATAGGTTCTCCTAAAATCCCATCTTTGAGATTTTCATATATCAAGATTTGTAAGTTCTACTTGAAGTATACACGTGAAAAGTATAAGTTAAAACGGGTACAAGCCCAAGTTGTAAAGGATTACGAGATGTTACACCGATTTGTTAAATATTTAGGATTCACTTATGAAGGTACTCTACACAACTATTGTGGCGGTACTATAGATAATTGTATGTACGCTATTTGGGAGAAATAAATGCCAGAACCGATGACAATGGCGATGGTTGCAGGTGCGTCAGGTGTAGCTAAAGGAGTTAGCGGATATAAGGCAGGTCAGGCATCCTCTAAGGCTGCTATGGCTACAGCCCAGTATAATGCTCAGATTTCACAACTGAATGCTCAGATGGAAGAGGATCGTGGTCGCATTACTAGAGCGATTACAGAGCGTAACGCTGATGATATTGGCGAACAAGCTGTTTATAATGCCTTTCTTTTAGAGCGTCAAGCCGATGAATTAGAAGATCAGAATGATTTTGATTTGCTTATAGCAGAACGACAATACGATATTTTTACAGCACAGAAGAGGGCAAATTGGGGAAATTCTGGAGTTACGATGGCAGGCAGTCCTGCACGTGTGGCTATGGCTGATGCTTATGCAGCAGCTATGAATTTGGCTAACATAGAACAAAGAGGATTGCAGGCTGTATCAAGAACCAATCAAGCAGCCGAAATGACAAAATATAAGGGTAAGGTTGACTTTAATAATATGATGCAACAAGCCTTTATGAGTCAATATACTTCCGATATACAACGGGCTAATATTATTAATGAAGGTAATATGAACTACTACGCAGGAGCTTCTAAAGCGTATCAGGCTCAACAACAAGCTACGGCTGCACTTATTGGTGGGTTGTCGGATGCTGCTTCTGCTGCATTTACTGGTTACGTTGGTGCAGGTGGATCATTTGGTTCTACTGCTACTGCGAGTGCTGCTGGTGGAGGCGGTGGTTATACTAACATTTTAGACAGCTATGGTGCTGGTTCAGCTTTTAGAGGTAGGGGGTAAACTATGGCTAAAATAGCACCATTACCAGTAGATCAGCGTAGAGGAGTTCAGGAGCGTATTCCTTTAGGTGGGGCAGGTCAAATACCGACTAATGTCCCTGCTTTAAAGATACAGCACATGGACTACAGTATTGGGCAGGCTAATGCCCAAGCATCCCAGTTGATTGGACAAGAACTAGGAAACATGGTTGGCAAGGTTAGCGATGCTGTCATGTTCAAAATAGAGAACGATAAGCAACGTGACCAACTTCAAATCAATGATGACGCAAATAATCTGCAAAGACAATACAAGGAACAATTCTCCTTAGCCCGTACCGCTTCTGCCCAAGAAGAGGTTGCTGATTCATACGAAAAAGAGCTTGCTGGTTTTGGTGAGCGTATTCATAAAAAAGGATGGAACAAGGTCGAGGACAGGGCATGGGGTCAGCAGTTATTTTCCCAGTTAAAAGGGGTGTCGTCCGAGTTTAGAATCAAACATAGTAATTCGGTTTATAACGAGAATGTATCTGGACTAGAACTGAAGATTGGTAGGTATTTAAAAGATGCCCGTACAAGTGTGAATGTTGATCCGATTCTTGGTATGGAAAGTGGTATTCGTGATACAGAAAAATTATTCAAGATAGGGGCTATAACTAAAGAACAGATGTTCCAGAGGGTTAAAGATTTTCAAGATGAATATGTAAATAACAGGGCATATATATTAGCAGTTAGCACCGCAGAAAAGTTTAGAAATCGTCCTTCTGAACTGCCTAGCCAAAAAGAGTTGTTAGGTATTTTACAGAATGGGATGAAAATACCTCTGACTCAGGGGAATATAGAGTCTGCCCAACGTACATTTCTAAAGGCTTATATTCAAAATGTTACAGAACAAAACCAAGTAGATAAACTGGAAGAGATTAGTTTTGAAATCAAGTATGGTGAAGCTAATGAAAAGTTGGTGAATGGTGCGTTATTAGAAATGGCACAAAATAAGTATACCATGAAACGCCATATGGAACTTGTTGCGGAGTTAGAGCAAAAACGAGATTATAAAAGAGCGTTCCAATTAAAATTAGCTTACGAGCAAAAGGTTAAAAACAAACCACCTAATCCACGTGTTACGAATCATTGGACTTCTGGCATAGGTTATAGCGACATTGAAAGGAATCCAGAGTTATTCAATATGGGTGTGGCAAAGATTGATGCAATAGAGCAATACATCAAGAGTGACGTGAGTGAATTTAGACCAGAAACGGCACGTGATCTGGATACAATAATGACGCATTTCAGGACTATTAACAGGAAAATGCGTACTGGTTTGACAGACACAAGACAAGTGAATGGTATGATTAGTGTCGCTATGAATAGGATAACGTCTGGAGATACTCGGAGAGCTATTAACGATAAATTACAAATACCGTCTACAAGTGCCTATGCCTTACCTACTACATTCGTGTCTGGATTTGATACTGTTAAATGGAGTAGGGATCTATTAGCTTATTCACCAGCCTATGAAACATTACTTAATAACGCTAGAGAGATTGTTGCCCAAAAAGTAAGAGAGAGAGAAGGTATTTATTCTGACGATAGAATTAAAACGGAAGGAATGGACACTCCAGAGATAGAAGATGACTTTGCAACTAAACATAGGGCAGAGGTTGTAAATACATTTTTTAAACTCATGGGTATGGACTATGACAAACAACCTGTACTCTCTAAAGAAGAAATAATTATAAAAAATAAGAATCTTGTAGATCGTGCTAACAATGCACACGATACTGGCACCATCGCTACTGATGAAGAACGAAATGATATTAAAAATTTACAGGACAAGAAAAAGAAAAAAGAATCTAACAAAGAGAAGAACACTCCATCGTTCTCTATTGAGTTAGGAGATTTTGAGGAAGAGGATGACGGCAGAGGGGCTGCTACTGGGTTAACAGAGAAGCAAGTATCCTCACTACCTTCTGGTTTACAGACCGCAGCCAATGTAATGGATACTACTCAGTCTGTTAGAAAGAATGTTCAAGGATGGGTAGATTGGTGGGTAAAGGACACAGGAAAATTATTAAAAAAGGGACAGTCTTTTGGCGTTGTTCCATCTAAAGAAATGTTAGATTCTCTGACTACTGGGGCTGCCGAGCTAAATAGTTCTGTGGTAAATAGTGTCAAAACAGTACTGGGAATGGCAGCACATAAATCTAGCTTGATGGCTGAAATGTCTGGTGCTGGAGAAGAGTGGCATGGTTTTCGTCAGACACTTGGTTATCCTACATTTGGTTTTGGGGATTTAAGACAGTCACCAGTTTTTGGTGAAAAACAAAAAGATGTTAGCGAAGCCAAAAAACCTTATAGCGGTCTATTGCCTTCTTCTATTAGTACAGAGCCTATGGAAAAATCAATAACACCCGAAACTTTACATAAGTTTCGACAATTCATGGGTTATCCTACATTCGATTTAGGAAATTTAAGACAATCACCAATTTTCGGTGATAAAAAACATAGCCGTGAAACTAAGGAATTTTTAAGATTTGCTAAAACTTATTTCGCTGATAAAGAGGAGCTAGACGACTTTTTAAATTTTGCACGTAACTATAGCGAGGAGCAAGAGAACTCTGTAGCCTCGGAAGTCCTACAGGAAACAGAAGAGAAGTTAGTAGAAGAGATGACAACGGCTTCTAAAGTGTTTACAATAGAGTTAGGAGATTTTGAAGAAGAGTTAGAACCAGAATTTGTAGCTGCACTAGAGAAGATGAAGAATGAAGAAGCTCTTGCTACTAAGGGAGTTCCTCCTACATCTACGATAAAAGATGATCCTATACTCCCTACAACGCCTGATATTATGCCTCGAATTATTGAAGAGATAACTCCCGTTATAGAGCAGGCTGTTTCTGAAATAGCACAAACACCTGATTGGGCAGTACCTCAACACCCGAAGATTGATGTTAGAGAGCCAAGAGTTGAGGAATTATCGAGTTTACCGCCTAAAGAACCTTTTAAGAAACCAGAAACTAGGGTTTCGCATCCTGCTGGAGAGGATACTTTCAGGGAATCTCTTGGGGAGCGTTTGGACGAACAAATTGAAACCAGTATAGGTCTGCCTGATATAAAGACTTTAGATGATCCTGAGTATCAGAGTTTATTGGAAAATGAGTATGACGTAGGGCAACGTAGCTTGGGAATGATTGAAACACTAGAACCTGAGTTTAGATCCAAACTTGATAAGTTGGTTGAACTGGCTTGGAGAAAACATGGTTTAAAAGTTATTTTTTCTGAAGGCGTTAGAAGTGACGAGGATCAAAACACGAAATATAAGGAAAAGAAATCTAATGCGGAGGCAGGAGAATCACCGCACCAGTATAGTGTTGGGGTAGACTTTGCATTTAAAGGTGCAAAGGGTACTGGAGAAACCTTTAGAGATAAAGGGGGGTATAAGAAGAGTTCGGGTGATTTTGCATTAGTTGGTGAACTAGCTAAACAACTTGGATTGGTTTGGGGTGGAGATTTTACGACACCCGATAGAACTCATTTGGAGGTGGCTAATTTCTTAGGTTCTTACATCTCTCAAATGCCAGATAGTTTTTTAGATAAAAAAATTAAAGAGTACAAGAAGGGTGGAATAAGCAAAAGATTAACACAATCGGAGTGGAATACTATTGTGCTTGAAATGAAGCGTAGAAATCCTAAGTGGAAATCACCAAAGGAAGGTGAGGGTGAGGTAAATACTCCTAAATCAACCGTATCTGATGAAGATATGTTAAAACCAACAACTAAATTATGATTACACAAGAAGAACTATTAAGACAATATAGATCAGATTTAATTCCTCATGCTATGGGCGATCCTATAGAAGAGGTTGCAGGTCTTGGTGATCCAGAAAGCGGTAATACATTACTTAAGCGTAACGAGAAAGCAATCGGTGAGCAAGCTCACAAGTCTTTTTACGGTGAGGATCACCCCACGATGAACTCTTCTGAAAACAGGGTTAAGTCTTTCAAACCTCCTACACCCGAAGAAGCTAAAGAACAGGGTATGATTGGTAGTTTGATTGATGGTACTTCTGATGCTGTACTAGGTTTATATGCAGGCGTGGGTTATGGTATTGATGAAATGGCTGTATCAGCTTCTAAAGTATTAAATACGATTTCTTTTGGTTCTACACCAGAATACGAGGCAAGGGCAATATCGAATTACATGAAGGGTATTGAGCAAAAGGGTGTCGCAGGAGAAACAGCTAGGGCTATAGGGCAGTTCCTAATGGGGTGGATGCCTTGGACTAGGGCGATTGGTTTGCTTGCTAAAGCAGGTAATTTTGAGAAAGCGGTACGTGGTAACAAGATTACTGCTAACTTTATCGCTTCCTCTATGGCAGGCGGTACAGCATTTTCACCTAATCACCAAAACATAGGTAACGATCTACAGCATATGGATAATCATTTAGCAGGTGCGGTATCTGAATTTCTCGCTACCAACCCTAATGATCCAGAAGCATTGAACCGTTTACGTAATGCGGTACAGGAAGGTGGTCTATCTCTTATTGGAGATAAGTTAATCCTGCCTGCTGCTAAACTACTAGGTCGTGGTATTGGACAGTATATGTCACCTATGCACGAAAAGCTGATTGCTACGCTGGACTTGGAGCGTCATAGAAACGCAAACAAGATCAAAGCCCATTATAAAATTTTAGGTCGTGGTAAAAAATCATTGGAAGTTGATAAAGAAGGTGGTTTTAAGGTAAGCGACAGTCCTCACACTCACGAACAACTGTTACGTGATAAGAAACTCAGTTTAAATATTCCTAAAGGTAAAACAGCTATTGACGTAATTAAAGACATGGATAAAAGCGGTGCATTGGATGAAAAGTTTCGCTCCGTATCTTCTCTTGAGGAGAAGAGTATCCTAGCCCAGAACATCGCTGAGGATCTTCATAAACAAGCACAGAAGGGTCTTGGTACGGTAGAGGTTGGTGCTGTTAAGTGGGATAAGACTCCTGCTGGTGGTTTTAAGACAAGTATCAGTACTACGGTAACGAAGAAGGGTAAGAAGAAGGGTACTTTTACGGATACATGGAGAATTTCTCCTCTTCGTAGGGGGCATCCAGATGCCGAGCCAACGGGTTGGCAGTTATTTAAAAATAATAAACTTGTTGAAGGGCATTGGGAGAGTGGTATTCCTAAACATCGTTATACTACCGCAGCAGCAGCTAAAAAGGGAATGATGAAGTTAGCAGAGGTTAAGCCTACAAAGACAATCCCTAGGGTTACACTACAACAAATACAGAAAGACAGTTTAAGGTTGTTTGAGGAAGTGGGTCTGGATGCTGAGATGATACGGAATCTACCCCCAGACATGGGATGGAATCCTACACAGATTTATTCATTTGGAAGATTAGTCAAGTCTACCCATGATGAGATGTTTGAAGCTATTAAAAAACATTCTTATGCTGCGGAAAATGACGTTATGTATAAGCAACTAGAGGCTAACGCTTTAAGAACTATGGCTAACCATGCTGACTCTATAGCATATTTGAAAAATTCTTTATCTACGGCAGGGCGTTCACTACAGGTTGCGAAGCAAGTTAAAAAACAACTTATCAACAAAACAATCAATGCGGATATGCTTAATTCACCAGAACTGGCACAGGTGATCCGCACAGGTAAAATTGGGGGTCACGATGTATCCCGTATGAGCCAGATGATCCTACAGGCGTATGAACAGAATGGTGTTAGGATGGGTGCTAATTCTTTAATTACTGGTATTGCTGAGAACGAAGGTGGTTTATGGAATCAGTTTATCGAAGGATGGATCAATCAGGGGTTGTTAAGTAATCCTGCTACTCATGCGTTAAATACAGCAACGGGTTTAGCTAACGTAGCAGGGCATATTACTTCCCAGATAACGGCAGCTACTCTTAGCAAAATTACTTTCAGACAAGATCCAGTTTTATTTAGAGAAGCGTTTGGTTCTATGTATGGTTTGCTAATGGGATTGAATCGTAGTTTCCGACTAGCTTTTAGAGCATCTTTAACGAATGAGCAAATCATTACCAAGGGTACCAAGATTGAAAATTATGGATTTAAACATCTAGCTGCTGAACATATGGGTAAGGGTATCAATGGTGCTGATGGTACGGCACTAGGTTTAGGGTTTGATTTTATGGGTGGTATTAATAGACTTCCCGGCCGATTCCTTTTAATGGAGGATGAATTTGTCAAATCTATCTCGTATGAAATGAATCTACACAGTAAAGCGTGGAAGTATGCTTGGGGTGCAAAAGGCAAAGGGAATAAGGGTTGGTACGCAAGCCGTAAAATATATAAAGACATTATAGATAATCCAAAGTTATTTGAGGATCAGATGGGTGGTTTCCATGAACAAGGACAGGAGTTAGCAAACTTGATGACTTTCCAACAAGAAGTCCCTGCCCTAGTAAATCGACTTTCTGGTACGATGCAGGATAATCCTTGGATGAAACTTTTTGTACCCTTTATGAAGGTATTGACTAATATACCAAGATATGTCATACGCCACTCTCCAGCAGGGTTTATCAAGAATGACAACTTTAAGAAGGGTGGTGCTACACAGATGCTTGAAATAGGCAGAATGGCTTATGGTACGATGTTGATGCTATATGGCGGTCATCTGTATAACTCAGGCAATATGACGGGTACAGGACAACGACAATACCATCAGAGGCGTAATCCGCAGGATTTAGGAACCATGCAGGAGGTATCCCTTAAAATTAAACCATTTAATGCTAAGTCTACTGATAAATATTGGGTAGATATAAGTCGTTTCCAACCTCTGTCCAGTTTGTTAAATATGGGTGCAGATATAGCTGCCCTACAGAATGTGTATCCTAATGACCCTGAGATGTGGACTGAGGCAGCATGGAAAGGTTTGACTTCCTTGCAGAAAAACCTTATAAGCGGTACGTGGGGGCCAAATTTACATAAATTACTGGGTGTTATGGCTGATCCTTCATCTGAACCGAAGGATTGGGACAGGGCAACCAAGTCGATTGTTGGTACTTTACAGCCTGCTTTTGTACGAGCGTATGAAAAGCATAAGCATCCAGATCAACCTGAGATGAAAACCTACCATGCAACGGGTGGTAATATCGAAGAAGCTACTCCATCTGATTGGAGTGCCTTTAGACAAAAACTACTTGCTGTATCACCCTCTCACTCTGATTTGGTAAAATCAAGGCGAAATGTTATTAGCGACAAAGTACAACACGCTGCTACAGGAGATACAGGGCTACCAGAGATACTTAACAACCCGATGGTTTCTTTCTTGACCTTCAAAAAGGCTAACGATAACCAGACATTAGCCCATTTATTCGGTGGTTCTTCAGATGCGACTAAGGAAGGTTACGGTAGAGATTTAGAGTTGCCTATTTCTCCTCCTAGTGATAAGCTAGATGTAGGGAGAGGTAGAAACACTATACAGTTGAGTGACGAAGAGTATGACTACTATACCGAACAAATCGGTACAATAAAGGATATGTACGAGCAAAATCTCCAACAAGCGTGGGAAAGGATGTATAAAACAGATTGGTATAAACGCCTGCCTGCCAAGATGGATGGAAGTAATAATGATAAAACTGAGGTGATGATGGGTATATACAATCAATTTAAAAAACGTGCCAGACAAATGACGATTGATAAATATGGTTTAATCAATAGAGGCCAGACTACCCATCAAAAATATGGAATGGACGTACTCCATAAAGATCAGGCATACAGGGAGCAATTTAGACAATGACAATATCAACCACAACATCAAAGGTATCCTATACAGGTAACGGCAGCACCGATGTGTTTGCTTATACTTTTAAAATATTTGCAGACTCGGAAGTTACTGTCTATGTCGATGGCGTATTAAAGTCATTGACTACTCATTATACTGTTTCTGGGGCAGGGTCAGCATCAGGCGGTAACGTAACTTTTACAACGGGGAATACACCTGCTGACACTAAACCTGTTGTTATACTTAGAAATATAACTAAAACTCAACTTACAGACTACGTAGAGAACGACAGTTTCCCTGCGGAAACTCACGAATCCGCATTGGATAAGCTAACTATGCTTATACAGGATGTCGATAACGCTGTTACTGGGGATATATTTAGATTTTCAGATAGCGTAGGTGATGCAGGAACGGTGACTATCACCAAGACTGCTTCCGAAAGAGCCAGTAAAGTACTAGCATTTGATACCTCTGGTGACTTACAGGCTGACCAAGAGATAGGTACATTTAAGGGCAACTGGGCTGCTTCTACAGCCTACGCTATAAGGGATATAATAAAGGATACCTCTAACAATAACATATACATATGTAATACAGTACACACATCAAGTGGTTCACAACCAATTTCAGGCAACACAGATGTCGCTAAATGGAACTTAATTGTC
>Ga0208299_1003258_pt1 | contig 10328 bp, 20 predicted proteins | sample 15_taG_FD_184089 | JGI IMG/M metagenome (GOLD analysis project Ga0208299, IMG submission 184089) | Marine viral communities from the Subarctic Pacific Ocean - 15_ETSP_OMZ_AT15312 metaG (SPAdes) (version 2) | ecosystem: Environmental > Aquatic > Marine > Oceanic | place: Pacific Ocean | collected...
CTTTGTGGGCCAGATTAAGTTCTCCGACTATCTTCTTTACTGTTTTTGGATTTCTATCTAGATACTTAGCTATATCCTCAATACTCTTAGTTGAGGAATTCTGCTTTATAAAGTTAATTTCTTCTTCGCTAAACTTGCCTCGCTTACCCATCTAACCCATGCTCCTTAATGATATTATAGATTGCTTTTTTTACAGCATCTCTTCGCGGTTTAGGTAGTTTAAGCCCATTCTTAAACCTTAGATAATCAAGCCTAATTTCAAGAGGGATATGCTTATCTACAACTTTAAGTATTTCCTCATTTGCCAAGGAACCTAGCGCAGACTTGTCAACAGAGGATAGGCCGATACCTCCGGCTGTCATATCAGACATTTTTATTGGAGACATAAGACTCTTCTTGCGGCTATTTCTGTTAAACCAACTGGCAAAGGGGGAGCACTCAGCCTTATCTGTAAACTCTGTACATTCATTGTAAGACTTAGACCTAGAAGGGTCATGGAAGGGGCAGGAAAGACAGGGCTTATCTGGTCTTTCGAAGTTATCTCTTTTGTAATTAAAGAGTCTATTTCTTACGTGTGTCCATAGAAAGTTTTCTAGAGGTCTCTTTTCATCATAAGCTTCAAGTCCTTCTAAAGCGAACAGGGTAGCCTGCTGCTTCATGTCTTCTACTCCATGATAACCAAATTTAAATTTATAACAAAGCTTGCTTGCTATTTTCTCAATCGTCTCTAGAACTTCCTTTTCCGTCATGTTCTTCGGTAGTTTCATGTTGCGCTAGTAGGGATGCTATTGATTGGTTGCCGTCTTCTATCTTAAGCTCTTCCTTTACTTGTTCCTCTAATTCCTCGCTTGCTTTAGTCTGCAAGATTGAATTCGCAATTTTCTTCATATTCATAAAAAGTTCCTTTTTGGTATACAAAAGTGGAAATACGAGCTATAATATATATTATACACATATAAGTGGTAAACTGCCACATTCAGGAGAAACAACGGATACATGAGTAAAGAAACCAGTGTCACATCGTGGAACTTGGAGCAGTTAAGAAAAAAAGAGGTAAAACAGTTAATAAACGAAGGAGATAAACCACTGCCTTCCCCACAGGAACCTGCAATTGATGGAAACTTTATTCCTTACAAAAACTTTGAAAAGATAGAAGATAGCTACTCAAGATTCAACTTCAATCCTACTGGATTTAAGAACGCACTAGGGTTTCTCGAAGATAATAACATGTGGTGGAGACACAAAAGAGACGGAACGCTCTGTCTAAACGTAGAACAAAAACAACAAGAGCAAAGAACAGCAAGTCTTGGATATGTAAAAAGCTTTGAAACAGCAATAGATATAGGTGCTCACATTGGATTTTGGGCCAGAGAGCTAAGGGAAAAATTCAAAAAATTAATAGCGTTTGAACCACAAGCAATATTTAGAGAGGCATTTGTTCACAACGTAAACATGTCAAATGTTACTCTATATCCATATGCATTAAGTAACGAAAGCTCTAGCTTTACAATGAACAATATGGTAGTAACAGACAATCAAAAGGGTTCTGTGGAAGCGCGAACACTGGATTCATTTAATATACAAGACAAAATAGATTATATAAAATTAGACATAGAGGGATGGGAAATATATGCGCTAGAAGGAGCCAAGGAAACCTTGTTAAAAAACAGGCCAGTTATTGTTCTTGAACAAAAGTTCATGCAATCAAGAGTCAATCATGGCAGGCCGGCAAGGCTGGAGAGGGGCTTCAATGCCGCATCAGAGTATCTAGAACGCATAGGGTTCAAGATGACTCAAAGAATACATTCAGAATTTATTTTCACATGGAGAAACGCTAGATGAACAAAGTATGGACTACGGAAGAAAGAAACTTCATAAAAGAAAACGCATCTTTGATGACAGATAAGATATTGGCCATTAAACTTTGCCAAATAACTGGGAGGCATGTTACTTTGCAATCGGTAAGAAAGCAAAGGCAGAACATGGGCATTTCAAAACAACCGGGAAGAGGGATATGTGCGATTGTAGAGCCAAAAGAAGAGTCGTGCCAAGATAGCACTGACGTATAGTTTTGCAAGGTTTATGAGCATATACAGTAGTTTCACAAAAGGGTTTTAGGATTATGGACTGGAAAGAGATACACGATACTTCTACGGTGGTGGATTGGCATAATCATGCTGCTCTTAAGAAGAGTTTGTTTGATAGAAACATTGGAAGTAAGAAAAAAAAATTATTAGCTAGGTTGTATGAGCGCACCACTTGGCCTCTGGCTAAGAGGAATACCTTTCCCCAGATGGAAGAGGGCGGAATGGATGTTATTCTGTCTACGAACTATATTCCTGAAACCGAGTGGAAGGACGATATTAGTCTGATTAAGTGGTTGTTAAGGTTCTCTCCTACTTTAAGGAAGAAAATCTTTGACCCTACGTATTTTGAGGCTACTCTTACCATGATGGATGGTATGGAGGAAGAAATAGAGACATATAATGAGATAAAGAAAGAAAGTCAGAGACCTGTACGACTTATTACGTCTCCCGGAGCTTTACATGATGCTATAAACGTAGCAGAAGACAATCCTATCTCAATTATTCACGCTGTAGAGGGAGCTCACTCATTACAGGGAGAGATTGGCGGAAAAAGTCTCACAGGATGTAAGCCCAAAAGTGGACTATTGGACGAAATGGTGACAAACTTAAGTGCCCTTTATGATAGAGGGTGTGCATACCTTACATTAGCACATTTCTACCCTAATCATGTAGCAAATCCTATATTTCCATACCCTGAATGGGCTGTTCCTAAGTCTAAATGGAAAGAGATGTATGGGCGGTGGGATATGACCAAAGGACTGACAGAAAACGGTGAAGAAATCGTCAGAGAGATGCTTCGGCTGGGAATGCTTATAGATATTACCCATTGTACCCCAATTGGAAGGAAAAGGGTGTATGAAATAGTTGAGGAAACTGGTTCTACGGAATGTTTGATATCAAGTCATACAGGGTGTTATGAAATTAACAGAGACCCTATGAATTTGGAAGACTGGGAAATAAGATGGTTCGCTGACCACGGCTGTGTAATCGGAATCATACTTATGTCATACTGGCTGTCTCCTGTAGATAGCGGAATGGGTCTTAAGCACGTAGAACATAGCATACATCACATCTGTAATATTACGGGGCATGATGTTGCTAGCATAGGAACTGACTTGGATGGTTTCACAGACCCTCCGGACGAAATAGTGTCAATTGACCAAATGCCTAGACTTACAAAGTATTTGGCTGCAACCAACCATTATAAAGAAGACCAGCTTAGAAAGATACTAGGCGGCAATTCGTTGCGACTTTTATTAAATGGTTGGAAAAAAGAGTAAGAAACATTGAGACGGGGCGTCACAAACTCCGTGCTATAAGACTCGCCCCCGCAGGCACGTCGCAGTTATGGCGTCTCCGTCTCCCGTATAAAGAATGATTTAAAATGACGAAGTATAGCGAGTACGTTAGAAATTATCTGGCTACGAGAAATCTCACTAAAAAACCGAAGCCAAGAGACGAAAAAGACGAAAAGGATAAGAAAAAGGAAGGCTAACCAATGCAAGCACTCTACGCTGGCCTAATGGCATGGACAATAGAATTAACAGTAGCATTTACAATGCTCTACGTTCTAAAGAAAGAAGAGTCAAAAGTTCTTAAGAGAAGAAGAGACTCTAAAAGCGAACTACTCAAACAAAATTAATGCCGGAGCAATAGAATGTCTAAATATATCCAATCTATCAGAGAGTATTTTAATCGCAAGCATGACGATGCTGACTCCGAAGCTTCCGCTAGCTATAGGTACGAAAACCCTAAGACCGGAGAAATGTTTACGTATAGAAGGAAGGGCGTTTATAAAAAAGACGGAGTTACTTTGCGATACAAAGGGAAAGCAAATATTTAGGGCGATAGTATGAAAACAAATAAATTCATAGAAGAGTTATCGAGAAGGAGCGCTATAGACTCCATGCTGTATACCAGCTCACCTCCAGCGGAACATGTTGCAATCATGGCAACTCCGACTCCATCTATTGGGCTTAGCGACAAAGACATAAAGCTTATCCCTCCTCCTCATAACACTTGCGAGAAGGTAAAAGATGAGCTGATGTTTCTTGAAAAGATTACCTCCAACCTCTCAAAGGAGGATAAGGAATTAATAAGAGCTGCCGATGACAGAATGATTGAAGATATCTTTATGGTTGATTACGATTGGCCAGATAAAGATAAAATCATTGAACAACTATATCTTTTAAATGAAGAAGTAGACACTATCATTCTCAAACAAAAGTATAAATTCAACAGACCAAGGCCTCAACAGCTCGCAGAAGTACTTGGTTACAATATTAACGTATTTGAATCGTCAACAACCAAAACCCCAGCTTATCCTAGCGGACATACCACTCTAGCGTATGTAATAGCTTATATAGGTTCTGATATGAACCCCTCTAAAAGAGACGAAGACTTGGAGAAGGCAAACCTAGTGGCCAAATCAAGGCTTATGATGGGAGCACACTACCCTAGTGATAACGAAGCGTCTATAGCATTAGCTAAGCAGATTTATTTGTCAATTAAAAAAGAGTGGTTTAAGGAATAGTATGAAAATTGTAATAGGTATCCTCTTGTCGGTTATGCTATTCTCAGCAGCCGACGTTTATGCTCAAGATTATTTGAGTAAAGAACAGGTTTTAGTCACTGTTCGATTAAAAATGGTACAAGCTGCTAAGCTACAGGAACTAGGTAATCAAGATAAGGCTAAATCTCTAGTTAATGAGTCTATTGCAATTATGCTTACAGCGATTCGCAGAGGAGAGGCTCAGCCATGGATGAAACAAGGCTTAAGATTAGCTATGCAGTCCAACCGCACACCTCCTCAAGAGATAGAACGGATAATGAGCGAGGTAGATATGTACATTCCGACTGTGGAGAAGAGACCTCTAACTCTTAGGGAGAAGCTAAACAGTTTAGAGAACACTTCTGCGACGCGAGAACTTGCTAGAGACAGGAAAGCTCTGTTCTTTAATCAGCGAGCTGTACTCGGACAAAGGGGGGTTGGGTATCACCCCATTATATCTATTCTTCCGCAGGGCAATTCTATGACATCGGGCCCGGTTATACTCTCTCCAGACCGCAGGTATGCTAGAATAGGCATTTCTTACTCGAATACAAGTATCGGTGCTGTGCATACTTTTAACTTTTCCACTGGAAAGTACCAAACGCTGAATAATAGAGAGTAAGAATGAAATTAACAGAGAAAATAGCCTATAGAATAGCTTTTTTAATAACTGTCTACATAGGCGGCTATTGTTTTGGGTATGTTTTAATTCATTTGTTGCACAAGATAGGGTTATTGTAGTGATTATCATTGCTGGGCCATGTGTAATAGAGTCGGAAGACTGTGTTATGCAGATAGCGAGCGCTCTTAAACAAATTAGCGCTAACATAGGGCACGAAATTATTTTTAAAGCGTCTTTTGATAAGGCGAATCGGTCGAGTCACTCGTCTTATCGTGGTCTTGGGGTCGAGAGAGGCCTAGAAATTCTAAAAGAGGTCAAAGAAAAGTATTCTATTCGGACTTTGACAGACATACACCTCCCACAACAGGCTGCTTTAGCTAGTAAAAGCGTAGACATACTCCAGATTCCTGCATTTTTGTGCCGACAAACGGATATTCTGTCTGCTGCTGCCTCTACAAGGTGCATTGTGAATGTGAAAAAGGGGCAATTTATGTCGCCAGAGGACATGGTCAACGTAGTTAACAAGCTGAAGCACTACCAAGCTGGAAAAATCTGGTTAACAGAGAGAGGAACGACATTCGGTTACAATCGTTTGGTCGTAGACTACACGGGGATTCCGGTTATGCAAGAAACAGGGTGTCCTGTTATCTTTGATGCGACACATAGTGTTCAGCGTCCCGGAGGTATGGGGACGAGTAGCGGCGGCAATAGAGAATTCGTTGAGCCGTTGGCAAAGGCTGCTGCAGCTGTGGGCGTAGATGGCTTCTTCTTTGAAACGCACCCGAATCCCGACAGGGCTCTAAGCGATGGGCCTAATATGGTTCCCCTGAAAGAGTTTGAGGGGATGTTGACAAGAGTGTTATCTAAATCCTAACAGAATGGTTTAGCTAATACATTGGTTTGTTTCGCTGAGTTGCGTATGAACCACCTTGGGATATCGCGCGACGACAGGCAAGTTTGACACAGAGATAAAAAGGGTACCGAGTTCTGCCCTACGCTGGGGCGCCATTCGTTATTGAGACTGTGTATCAGTAAGAATATGTAAAAAATTTGTGTTTATTTCTGTTTTTTGTACAGTTACCTATTGACTTATGACGATAACTATAGTATACTTAAGACATAAGAAGTTAAGCAGCAAGTAAACAAAGGCAATAAAAAAGATGACAAAAAGTTCAAATAAAGTTAAGATTGCCCTTGACAACAGCCGATATATATAATATAATAAGAACATAAGAAGTTAAGAGACAAACAAAGGCAATAAAAAAAGATGACAAATAATAATAATAATAACAAGATTACCCTTGACAACAACAGCAACATAGTATATAATACAGACATGACAAACAACGATACAAACAACAAAGGAAACAACGACATGATTAATGCAACACACAACGTAAGAGTTATCAAGCACATCGATGGTAGCTATGATACATACGCTAATTTTACTACAGTGCAAAATGCACTACATCATATGCGACGTATGAACTTCGCTAGTGATAGCTGGTATATCATTGATGCTAATGACAATCGTCTTAAGCTAGATGTCGATGGTAAGTTAGTTGTGTTTAATAGTTTAATCGGACGCTAATAGGGCTTGACAAGTAACAGCATATAGTATACAATACTAGTATGACAAATAACAACATTCCAACGAAAGGGAATACAATGACTAGAATATCAGATTTAGAGTTTACTACCGAAATGTTAAGCGACGTGTGGAAAGGTCACTCTGTTGACCTACCCAAAACAGACGCTCGTAGGATGGTGAGCAATCCCAAAGCCGCCGCCGATTACATTGCCGAATATGGTGATGTTGAAATCGTACTCAATACAGAGTACGCCCCACATTGGGAAGTTGCCGCGTTCAAGGTTGGACGTGACGAATACGGTAAGCTCAAACAGGCTTACTGTAACCAGTTCGGTAGTAACTAGGGGCTGGCAGTACTAGCTAAGCCAACCCGCTGGGGGCTTGACAAAAACGAGCGGCGCCCCCGCGCCATCCGTTATTGAGACACAGTATCAATAAAAATACTTTGCTTTTTTTCTTCTTTTTTCTAATGTTTTACTTGACATGTGTCGATATATATAGTATACTTAAGATATAAGAGGTTAAGCAATTGAAAGGATATATAATGAAACAGTTAATAAACGAATTTGGTTACACAGCTACTATAGTAGGTAGCTTACTTGTAGGCTTTGCTGTTATATGGTGGGTAAAAGAAATCGGTGATTTTCTTATAAATAATTAAAGATTGCTATTGACTTATGCCGATACTTATAGTATAATAGAAACATAAGAAGTTAAGAACAACAAAGGATAATAAAATGTTTACAGTAAAAAAAGAATTAAGATTTAACGGTGTTCACAATCGCTACTTAGTTGAACGATTGCAAGGTGTTCGATATACCATTCACGCATCGCATACTAAGTTAAACATAGGTGATAAGTTAAATGTAATAAGCCCTATAGCTAATAGTAACGATAAAAAATACTTGCTAAAAAAATACAAATAAAGTTAAGATTGCTCTTGACAAGTGCCGATAAATATGGTATACTAAGAGCATAAGAAGTTAAGACATTCCAACGAAAGGGAATAATATGAGAGTTTCAGATTTAGAGTTTACTACCGAAATGTCCGAAAACGTATGGCGTGGTCATAGGGTTGAAATGCCCAAGACTGACGCACAGCGTTATGTAAGTAGCGATAAAGCCGCTACTGATTTCATCGCTGAGTTTGGCGATGTTGAAATCGTACTTGATGACAAGTACGGTCACTATGCTGTACCAGCGTTCAAGGTAGAACGTGATGAGTACTGTAAGATTAAACAGGCTCACTGTGAAATATACGGGAGTAACTAAATGAATGATTATCTAGTACAGTATGCTGATACCGATGGTATAGTACGTGAATGGACATATGCCGATAGTCATCTTGATGCCGCCGCTATGGTAGTAATCATCAACGGTAGTAGTAAGATGATTGCCAACGATGCACCGGATAGCTATCAATCAATCACAGTAGTAAGCAAGGGCGACTACATAGTAGGTAGCTACACTATAAAGGAAGTAGTGTCTAGGGCTAACTGCATAGTAGGGCTTAGCGATAAGCAATGGCTACCTTGGGCTGGCACAGAGGATTGGCAGTCCTAGCTAAGCCTGCCCCTTAGGGGGGTCTGGCGGCGCCCCCGCGCCAGCAGCTGTAAGTCCTTATGCTGTAAGGGTTTACGACCAAAAAAAACTTTCTTTATTTTCTGGTTTTTACTGGATTCCTCTTGACAAATATGCCGATATATATTATAATGGGGTTAACAAAAGGAAAGGTATTATGACACTAGCACGATTCTTAAACTACATTCAATATAGCACCACTTGCCCTGATGGCATTAGCCTAGCACGTTGGAAAGCTATGATTAAAAGTGCAAAAAAACTTTGAAAAAAGTTAATTTTGGTCTTGACAAATCCATCAATTTATGGTATAATACAATTATGAAAAACACAACAAATAAAGTTTACACTATAACACACCTGCGAAAACTATCACCAAGTAGCAAGGCTTACAAAAAAGCCATAGCAAGGTCGAAGGGTATGCTTACCGGCAATCCCGACATATACCAAGCTACTAGCAAAATGATGCCAAAAAAAGACCAAAAAAAGATAATATATTCTTAAGTTTGGACTTGACAAATGCCGATATATATTATATAATGGCAGTATAAGAAATTCCAACGAAAGGGAATAAAATGATTCCAACAAAAGATATCTTTGAAGCAGCACAACGAAACCTTGAAGTCTATCATATGCAGTATCTAGGCGATGGGCTATATATGCTACTTATGGAAGACGATAGGAATAACGGGCGAGAACCTCAGAAGATGAACAGCTACGGCGTGTTAAAGGTTATCGACCCTACATGGTACGGTATTCAGTTTGCCCCTAGAAATCTCACTAAGGAATTTGAAGATTCTGTTGAAGCGGCAGATGTTCAATATGACGCGGCAGATTTCGAGGATTTTGCCAACAATTGGGAAGAAGTTGAATCGGACGATGGGCACAGGGAACTATACCAGAATGACTGATGAACAAATAGACAACGGAAAAACATATCCCGTACAAAGGTCAACGCTAGAAGCCATTGGTATAGAGTTGATAATTGCACAGCGGGAATATGAAAAGCAATTAAACATGCACACCCATTTAATAACTGGAGAATGTGAATTACTTGAGGCAGACGAAGTATTCTACAAATCACAAATAGAATATTTAACTGGATTGATTAAACACTTAAACGAAGCAACAAACAACGAATTGCTTTTGATTTAGGGCTTGACAATCCCAATAAGTATGGTATAATAAAAAAGTTCAGCGAAAGGATTTGAAATGACAGATTTTATTCTGATGAAATCCGAAAAGGATGATACGGGTAGGTTGGTAGAGCTTATAAATAACCTACACTGTGAAGTGTACGAAGTACAGATAGATGGTATACCAGTGTTTAACTGTACTGACTATGAGCAAGCCGAACACGAATATAGAATGGAGTGCGTGTAATGAAAGAGAGAATAAAGATAGGATTGTTTTGGGTTTTGGCTAGTTCTTGGGCTGCGTTTGGTACGTGGATTATAGCAATAACACGATGAGAATGAGGCGGATACACATGGTTGAACTTTCTAGGTTCTACCAAAGAATAGAGAACCGGAAGCGGAAGCCGGTTATGCAAAAAAAGGGATTATTAAAAAGGTTATTCAATGTTAGATAGAAACACAGAAGTAAAAATTGCTACGGGCTGCGTTACCCTGATACTAATTGGTGTCATACTGGTAACTCTCTTAGGTTGCTCTAGTACTACAAGAGTAAAAACTCGGTTATATAAAGAGGAAGTACAAACACAAGAAACTCAACTGTTTGTACCATTTCCTGTTTATGACATAACCAAAATAGCATAGGGCTTGCGTGCGGCTTTATAATAGCACGCTCCTTTCGTTGGCCGGTTACGGGGTTCGCCCTGTAGCCGGTTTTTTTTGGTTTGAGCTTGACAAAAATCGCTGGCGCCCCCGCGCCGCGCGC
>Ga0208299_1003262_pt1 | contig 10319 bp, 22 predicted proteins | sample 15_taG_FD_184089 | JGI IMG/M metagenome (GOLD analysis project Ga0208299, IMG submission 184089) | Marine viral communities from the Subarctic Pacific Ocean - 15_ETSP_OMZ_AT15312 metaG (SPAdes) (version 2) | ecosystem: Environmental > Aquatic > Marine > Oceanic | place: Pacific Ocean | collected...
TTGGACTATCAATAGGAATATAAGAACAGTTATAACCTGCAACATTCTCTCTAGCTAAAGCATCTCCTGATGTCATTAAAGCTCTCATAGATGGCATAACTTGTAAAGAAAGTATAGCTTCTTCTAAATCATTCCATTCATTCTTTTTAATTACACTATTATATTCATTATCAATATGTTGTTTAAAGAAAGATATAAGTCTACTTACTGTTTCACTCCAACTTTCTCTTCTACCTTCTTCTTCTAACCATCTTGAATACCTAGACATATGTATAAATGATTGATACTCTGTAGGTAAATAATTACTTCCCATTAATGATGCCATTTATTTTTCCTTTCCATACTTCTTTTCTAATATTAACTCTGCATAGTGTATTACTTTTCTAATATCTTCTATGCCATTCTTTGTTTTGTGACGAGTTATATATTTTACCACATTACCCTCTAAGAAGTCAAGATTATTTTTAACAATATAATCTACAGGTTGTATAGCACAGTCTTTATAATGGTTACCACCTATTTGTTTATCACTAGGTTTAGGTAATCGTTCTTCTTTAATCATTTGTTCTTCAGCATCTCTTCTCTTCATATAGTTTCTATAACTTTCTTGAGACCATCCTCTATTCTCTTCAGGATTTATCAAGGACTCTTCTGATTCTTTGTCTGACATATTTTATTTCCTTTGAGTTAATTACTTTAATTGCAAAACTTCTTGTATACTGTGCATCCATACCTGCATTCTCACAGACATACTCAAAGTTATCACATGTTACACCTACACTACAGAAGAACCATGCACGAGCATTTGCTCTTTCAACACTTACTCGTGATGATTCTACTTTAGTTTTTTCTTTTGTTGCATCTAACAATGCTTGAAATATAACAGATAAAAATAACATGCGTTCAGCACTACTGTTCTCATGTTCTTGTATCTCTGTTAAGATCTCAATGTATTCTTCATTCATTAGTCTTCTGTTATTTCATCTCTAAATGTATCCTTTAACATAGATGCAGCTTCATCTGCTTCAGCAGCTAACTTTATTTGTTTGCTAAACTCATCAACAATTTGACCATGCTCTCCTATGCCAACAGGATGTTGTAAGTATATACGTGCATTAGTTATAGCTTTATCTCTTTGTGATTCAAACTCAGCTAATGCTGTATCGTACATTGCTTTTTTAATTGTCATTTTGTACCTCCTTTCTTTTCTTAAAATATAATTTTACACTTTCACTAATTTTTTTCTTTACTTCATCTGATCTTTTTTTACCAAACATAGGATTTTTTTCACCTAAATTTCTTTCTCTACAACCTTTATTAAATTCAGGTGTATAACTTTCAACAGGTCTATAAAACTTACCTCCTACATACGAATTATAATAAGAAGGTTCATCACTACCTTCTATAGTAGCAGTAAGAACATTCCATTTTACTTGATAGTACATCTCATAGTATCTTAAACTCCTTTTGTTTTTATACTCTGCTATAACTTCAAAAGTAAAATGTTCTTTACCTATCTTTTCTATATCTTCATTTAAATATTTAGATGATCCTGTATATATTTCCCATTTATGTTTTCTTTTTTTCTTACCCATAGAAAAATATTGTTTACAACCTACATATGCTTTAGTAGTTTTAGTATTTGTTATAAGATATACAAACCCAAACTTATCTAGGTTAGGTACGAAAGGTTCTTCAGTATCATACCTAACCCAATGACTTATCAAGATGTAATCTCTTCTACATTAGGTTCTTTAACCACCTTCGTAAAGTACCTAGGTCCATTTGCATAATTGAATATACGTAACCCTTTACCTTCATTCGTATCACTCCAACAAGTAATATTATGTGGACAATAAACACAACCAATAAAAAGCTTACGATTACCACTAGCACCATCAGGCACATCACTATAACACCTATCAGGTGGATCATCTTTATCCATAGCTCCTTTAAGATATTCAATTCTTTGTTTAGCATTAATCATCTCCATTGAATGAACACGAGTTAAACAAATATTACCATGCTGTTTATCTATAGCTAGAAAAGCAGCTTCATCTACACCATTACCTTCAGCATAAGCAGAAATCTGTGCTATATAACCAAAGGGATCATCTTCTTCTAGTCTATTCTTAGCAAACTTCTCAAAGCTTTTACCTGATGCACTCTTACAATCAACCAATACACCATCTATTACACAGTCTTGATGACCTACTATACCATTAACATTAACTTGTTTCTGTAAATCAGTTACTGTGTGTCCTGATAGTCTAGCTAAAAGAATTAATACATCTTCTAACAGATGACCATATAAAAACTTTATTCTTGTATTAGGTTCTAAAGGTTTAGATTCTTCTTTAGAATTTTTCTCATACCATAATTGTCTTGCAGGTTTACCTATAGCAGAAAGTCTTAGCTTACCTTTCTCTCTAGGTGTTTCATTAAGTAAACCTTTTATTGTTTGTTTAATACTCTTTGTAAAAGAATCTAAATGAGCATCAACTTCTTCTTCATTTAAATTTGTTTCCACAAGAGGATCAAATAAATCATACATATCTTTTACTAAAGTATCAATGGTTTTCATAATAAATAATGGAGAGATACTTATTCAGTAGTACCTCTCCATCCTTTCTTAGTTGGTTATGCTTTTGCAAAATCTAAGTCAGCATCCTGCGTACTTTTGTAGCCATCTTCAATAACATCAAAGTCACTTGTGACATCACTATCAGATGATTCAGGTGCAGGTACGAACTTAATAACCTGTACTGCTTTTAGATCACCAAAAGTTCCATAAGGTTTATGCTCATATGCAGTATACTTTACATTAACCAATGAACCATTACCAACTTTTTCTTCTGTAAATGGAAGTCTATCTGCATCTACAACTTTGGGTTTAGGTTTATCTTCACCTGTCTTTGCCCATTTAGTTTTTGCTTTAATGGTTACAAAATTACCTTGAAGTTCTCTTCCTTCTGCTTTTAATTTTGCATCATTATTTTTAACATTAAGACCATCTTTTTGAACTATAGCAATATTTTTCTCATCAAGATGACATATATCAATGCTCCATTCACCTTCTTCTTTAAACTTAAAATTAGGCTTCATTACATGAGCCCAAAAAGCTACTCCTTGAATTACACTCATAGGTGTTTTCCTTTCCTTATTATTAATAAAAGAATTATTACATACCTTAACATTATTGTCAAGAATTTTTTTCATAATAAAACTTTTATTTAGTTTTAAAATTAAACTCATCTCTATTCTTGAGATAAGGTCTTGTTTTCCTTGATGTTTTCTACCCCATGTTTTGTATGCAGAATCTTTGTAGCTTTCTACTCTGGTATTTTTATCTACAACTTTGTCAGTTAATTCTACCAACTCTTTTGCATCACACCATACATAGTCATGCTCTCTTTCAAATACAAAGTAATCACAGTCACCATAGAGCCAACCTTTATTACCTATTGTATTTAAAAACTCAACAACAATCCATGCGTCATCCAGAAATCTTTGTTTGTTTCCAGTTCTTCTAGCTTTTACATCTACACTAACTGTTAATCCTTTATATGTTAAGTATAAATCTATATGTTTATTTATATTTTCTTGTTCATTAGCTATAGCAACTGTGTAACCATGTGACTTAGCTGTCTGTATAAATTCATTCTCTACTTTTATACCTCGCTTAATATAATCAGCATGGTCTTTTCTTCCTTTAAATTCTTTTACTAATGTGTCTGTGCCCATGTTCTACCTACCTTCCATTCATTATCAAGAGGACATTTCATTCTTAATTCTTTCTCAGTATCTTTCATTGCATCTTTAGTTACCTGTCCAAACCTTTTAACATCTTTATTCAAAACTTCAAACTGGTATTCATCATGTATAGAAGCAACAAGTTTAGCATCTATACCTAATACTTTTATTCTTGTCATCATATGTATAAGCCATACTTTACATACAACAGCACCTGCTCCTTGTATCAAAGTATTTAATGCACTATGTGGACTACGTATATGTAATAGTCTACCATCAATACCTTTAATCTTACCTTTACCTGCAGCTTTTGTTACAGAATCACGTACTCTTTTTAAAGCTGGCATACTATTAAGAAACTTATCTATTAGAATCTGTCCTTCTTTAGCACCTGCTCCTACTATCTGACCTATCTTAGATGCACCTGCACCATACATAAATGCATATATAAATGTCTTTGCCTGGTCTCTATCAGTTAATCCTGCCATCTTCATATTGTGTGTATGTATATCTCCAGTCAATAATATATCTGTAAATGTATTATCATTCATTAGATGTGCTAAACATCTTAACTCTAATCCACTTGCATCAGTTCCTACTATGGAATGTGTATGTATATTAGATACTGTCCAACAATCTCTACACTCTTTACCATAAGGTGAACGTACTGCAGGTATCTGTGCCATGTTAGGAGAGTTATGTGACATACGACCAGTAATAGTTTTAAGTGTCATTACACTACCATGTACTCTACCATCTTTATCATCACATGCTTCTATCCATGATTTAATTTGTGCTATACGTTTCTGTAATAAAAAGAAACGAGAAAACTTTCTAGCTTCAGGCATATCTATTGTATCTAATACAGCTTCATTAATAATGATATTACCTTTGTCTGTATGTTTCTTTGGTTTCCAACCTAACTTCATTAACCTATCTGCAATCTGTTGTCTTGAACCTATATTAAAAGGTATGTATTTTGTTTTTGTTTTTAATTCTACAACTGTAGGATCAAAATTATTTACTGACCAATCTTCTAATGATGTAGCTTCTTCTTTTAATTTATTAAATAAACCCATAGCTTTTGGTAAATCTAAAGCAAAACCATTATGTTTTTGTTGGTCTATAATAACTCTTACTTTATGTTCAACTTCAACAGAGTAACTAGAAAACCCTTTACTTTCTTCTTGTAATAAATTAAATAACTTATGTGTTATATTAACATCTTGTTTACAATACTCTAACATGTCTGGTGTATATACTTCAAATGTTTCTACCTCTCCTTTAGGAAATCCTAATCTTTCTCCCCATGCTTTTAAACTATGACCTTCACGTATAGGATTAAACAACTGTGATAGTATCAATGTATCTATAACTTGATTAACTTTTATTCTAGTACCTAGCAATCTATTAAGCACAGGTGCATCAAAAGTTAAACCATTATGCATAATAAATTGCTTGACACCAAGTGACCAATCTCTAAACCCATGAAGCAAGTCTGGAGGAAAAGGATATACCCTCCCTGAGTCTACATCTTTAGCCACAATACAATGTATCTTGGTAGCATCTAAGCTATCTGTTTCTATATCAACTACTGCTCTCATTCTCTTTCCAATCATACCAATACTCATTGTATAATATCATGGGAGTTCCCTTACCTACCCATACATTTAAGATATTAAACTGAGCAAAATCATCTGCTTCTTCCCATGTCATATCATCTCGTTCTCTTAGTATCTTACATATTCTACTATATGAATATACAAGTAAAGGTTGTTTAGTATATTGCTCTCCATATCCTATGATAGCATCATCAAAACCATCTATCTTCATAGAGTCTTTATCTAACATATCAAAGTCTATCAAAATGGTATCTCCTCTCCATCATTATCATTTACTTCATAAGGATTATCAATCTCTTTCATACGACCAGTATCCTTATCATAGAATAGATGTGTAGCTATACCAGTATCACCAGTATATCTATTCTTTAGAATACGTATTGTTGTAGTGTTAGATGCTACATCATCTTCTGCTTGTTGATTTCTTTCTAAAGCAATCACTCCATCAGATAGATGTGCAATAGATGCACTACCTCTCAAGTGAGATAGAGTTACTTCTTTACCATTCTCATGTCCTGCATCACCTGCAGGTCTACGTAAGTGTGATACTAATAGTAAACCAACACCAGTTTGTTCTACTAATGAACGTAGTTTAGTCATCAATACATCAATAGATTTTCTCTCATCTCCTTCTTCCTGACCTGATACAAGTATAGATAAGTGGTCAAGGAATATCCATTTACAATCCAATGCTTGTGCCATGAACCTAACCCTTGAAAGTATCTCGTCATTAGATATAGAACCAAAGTGGTCAAAGGCAAAGAACCTGCCTGTACCCATAGTGTTATCAAACCATGTATCTAATTCTTCTTGGCTATACTTCTTTCGTATCTCATTAATATACAGTCTAGCATTAGCTTCAACAGACATGATATTAAATGCTGTGTTCTTTGTGCTTTCTTCTAATGCAAGTATCCCTACATTATCCTTTGTATTCTTTAGCATATGGTACATTAACTCACGCATGATAGAACTCTTACCCATACCTGCACCTGATGTGAATGTAATCAACTCACCAGTACGCATACCATATGTCTTATCATTTAGTTTTTGCCAAGGGTATAGACATGTCTCACAATAATCTTCTTCAAACAATGTAGATTTTAAATCTTTTAAATTAACTATACCTGCAGGAGTATATGGTTGTGCATTCCACCATGCTCTTGAGAACTGCTCACGTTTATTCATCTTGAGATATTCGTTAGCATCTTTATGCTCCATATGCATGACCTTGCATTTGTTAGGTGAAAATAATTGAGCAACTTTTTCAGCAGCTTCTCTACCTTGAGTATCCATATCAAATGATATAACTATTTGGTCAAAGCTATCAAGATATTCAAATGATTTTTTACAATCACGTAATGCTGAACCTGCACCTGTCTTAATAGATACACATGCCCACTTACTACCTAGTAATTCATAAGCAGACATAGCATCTACTTCACCTTCAGTAACAGTAATATACTTACCACTAGGTGCAAAGATATTCTGACCAAACAATCCTGCATTAGTCATGTTACCTTCAGTCCACATATCTTTAGTAGCTACATCACGTATCTTGTTAGCTATATTGTTACCACCTTCATCAAAATATTTATAGATGTGATGTGTATTCATATTGCCATTTAATTTTACATCTGTGTTATATTTCTGTGCTGTATCTTTAGATATACTTCGTTCACTTAACGCACCTAAAATACCTACAGTTTTCATAACACTTTCTGTCTTCATTGGTATTACTTTTTCTGCTTCCATTTTATTTCCTTTTCCAAATCTAGTATTACAAGAAAAACAAAAGCTATATCCTTCTGAATGGTTTACATTGCCATCACTAGAGCCACATTTGGGACATGCACCTCTATCTTTCCATTGTTTATCCATATTACTAATCCAAATCGTTTAATGTATTATCATATAACTCCTCAACAAAGTCAAGTTGGTCTCGCATTATTTCTTTAGCATCTTTTCTAGCATTAAATTTTGCTTCAGCTATATCATAACCATCATCAAGATAGTCACGCACAAGTTCTTTATAAACTCTGTTGTATTCTTTATCCCATAAATTCTTAGGCATATTAGTCCTCTCTTTTCCATGCTCTTGAATCATCAGACCATACATGGTCAGCCCAATGATTAGGATAATGGTCTCCACTATTGTCTGTATGTTCACTTGTTGTAGGTGATATACCAAATAAATCTTTCATATCATCTAGTAAATCTAAAAGTTTTTCTATTTCCCAAGCAGTTATATACTTGATACCTGACTCTCTATAACTTTGTGAAAAATCATTACCTGCATTAAATATATCTAGTAATGCTTTCTTTTGTGCTTCATCTAAAATCATAGCACCATCTTTTTTTATTGCTTTAGCCATTATAGTTTCCTTTTCTTTTTGTTGTTGTTTTAATTCTTTATGTAACCAGTTAGTAAATTTATTCTCACTCATCTTTAGTTTCCTTTATGTGTAAAGCGTCTGGATTTTCTACTGGCATAGCCCACCCATCTGCTGTTGTAAACTCTTGTTCTATTCCTAATCTCTTGCGTAATTCATCTATCTTTACATTTAATTCTTTTATTCTTATATGTGCATCACGTAATTGTAACTGTAATTCTTTTACATTCCTTCTTAATAATTCTTTTTCTGTGTTAGTCATTCCATACTCCTACACCATATGCTATCACTTTAGTTTTAGTTTTATTCTGCATATCTTTACCATAAAATATACTAATCCAATCTCCATGACGCAGATAATAACGCATGTCTTTTATGTATCCATCACGCATAGACCTATGTGCTATAGCACCTGATACATTCATACGCACCTCTCTATTTAAAGACCTTGATACTTCTTGATTATGTTTAATCCATTTTAGTACAGTATCTACTTGAAATGTAGCATCTTTAGGTAAGTCATATAGTTCTTTTTTTATCTGTGATTTATTCATTACTGTACCCTCACTATTGATAGTCCATCATCTTCTGACATAGGCTCTATGTCTACTCCAGTTTTAATATATAGTTTTTCTATATATTCTTTTGCATCTCCTTCAGATTTAAAATACATTACATCACCATTGAACTTTGCTAATGGTTCTAATATAACATCTTCATCTTTAGATATAAATGCAACTATATAATTGTTATTCATATTCGTACCTTACACTAATTAAATTTATATGTCAAGTGTTATTATCTTTATTCATTATCATTCTCCTCTGCATAATATAAATCATCAGCTTCCCAACCTTCACTTAAACTAGAATGGTCTACATGATGTGTAGTTTTCCAAAACTTTTTATTACCTTCTTCATCTTCTGTATAAAAAGTAATATCCCATACTTCTAATTCTGCTAATTCTTCTTCAGTTATTTTCATTATACATTCTCCTTCTCTTCTGGCATGTCAACACCAGACATATTCAAATGACTTTTTATTATTGACCATGCTAGTTCTAGTTCTTCTCGTTCTGCTCTGTTCTCGTCAGTATCCTCATGGTAACATGTATTAACATGAGATTGTAAAGCAAAACCTACAGTTGTTATTGCATCACTTATCATTATACATTCTCCTCATCTTCTATATCTCTTAACCAATCATTAAAAGTATTTTCTAAATGACCATCCATTTCATGCTCTAACTCTACGAGTTTAGGATTGTCTGACCACTCTGCATATATCTTATAGCTTACTATATGCCTTCGTGTCGTAGGTATTGTGTCTATATCTCTAGTCATCTTCATTCTCCTCTACATAACAATGTTCACATAAAGAATAGAAATCTTTAGGCATTTCTATATCTAACTCTGTCCATATTGCAACTTCATCTGAATAGTTTTTATCATTAGATAGTTCATTATGAACATTACATTTTTGACAGTTACTCATCTTAATATCCTAACACTTGTATATTCATGTCATGCTCCCATTTATTTTTAGTTATTATAAATCCTAATCTATTAACCCAATGATACCCACTATGCACATAGTACTTACCATCTTCTTCTCCTATTGTCCATATGTATCTTTCACCTTCTGGTTTCTTCATAGCTTTTATAAACTCTTTATCATCTACCCATACATCTTCATGAATAGGTATATACTTATTGAAAAATGTTTTACTATAAATAGTTTTCCATTTATCTCTGAACTCTGTTACTCTATATCCTCTGCTAAGCATAATGATTCTCCTCAAAAAATTCTTGTATTACTCTCAAGTCTTTGTAATTATGTTCTTTTAGTTTAGATGTTGAAATTTTATCAGCACATTCTACATCATAGTGTTCTTCATAGTGTCTTTGCTCATCACCTATCCAAACATCATGTAAATTACCAAAATGTTTTTCAGCTAATTGTTTACTCATTATACATTCTCCTCATCTAATGCTATGTTATCTACTTGTTCATCATGGTAATTTAATTCATTCATATCTATATATTCACCATCATAAAACTTTTCTTCTGCTTCTTCTTTATTCTTTGCTTTCACTATGTATTCAGTAGTTACTACTGCTGTTGTTATTACACTATACTTATTCATCTAAATTCTCCTTCCCAAATACTTGTGTCGTGATAAGATTTAATATGTTTTTTAATCTCATCTTCCAAAGTAATCAAGCCAACACCAATCAAGCCATTACATTTGATAACCACATCAATAACTTCTTCAGTAGTTATCTCATTTGCTTTCATAAATTCAGCAATTTTAATTTCTTTTTGTGTCAATTTCATTTTATCATTCCTTAATTACAGTTAAAATTCTATTAAGTTTTCTTCTGTCTATTAACAATAGATTAAAACATCTCAACAGATGGTATAAATCCATCTCACCTATTTCAATATCTTTATTTCTTCCTTCAGAAAAATATTTTGTTTCCATAATATCTTCTACATCAGATGGAATTTTATTCTCATCTATTATTTGTAAAACATTTACAACTTTTTTA
>Ga0208299_1003264_pt1 | contig 10310 bp, 2 predicted proteins | sample 15_taG_FD_184089 | JGI IMG/M metagenome (GOLD analysis project Ga0208299, IMG submission 184089) | Marine viral communities from the Subarctic Pacific Ocean - 15_ETSP_OMZ_AT15312 metaG (SPAdes) (version 2) | ecosystem: Environmental > Aquatic > Marine > Oceanic | place: Pacific Ocean | collected...
TTCCCAGCCTGCCCCAAGAGCAATACCCGTTCAGTTTCAGAAGGCGTTACCCCGTCAATCACCAGCGTCTCATTTGCGTTGTCACAGGTCAGCGTTGCTCCTATGCCGTCTGTGTTGTTGGCTTGGGAGTAGGTGACATCCTCTAATTCGTCAAGCGATACCGCCACCACGCTGTCTTTAATGTCAAGCCCTTGAGCTTTGGCATCTACATACGCCTTAGTGGCGGCGTCCTGTGCGTCCTCTGGATCAGCAAGTCCTGTGATCTTTTTTGAGGCAACGTCAACATCGCCATCTGGCGCAGTAATGCCGTTTAGCTTGGGAAGCTTCCCTGCTGCTATTGAATCGGCGCTCCATGTGCCTGTGGCGATTGTGCCTACGCTTGTGATTGCGGTGTTACCTGTCCACGCCGCCAAGTTATCGGGAGTTACCGCTCTGGTGGCGTCTGTCCCTCCATTGGCTTCTGTGTCCGTAGCAAGTTCCACCAACCCCGCTACCGTGGCTGATGCCGCTGGGTTGATTTGGAAATTTACAACCGTTCCGGGCGTGCCAGAGGTGGTTTGTTTCCCTATGAACAGCTTTGAACCGCCGTTGTTCCACCCTAACTCGCCGTAGTTAAGCGCGGTTGGGTCGGTGTCGGTGTCGTATGTTGAGTGTGCGCTTCTGAATACCTGAAGTGTATTAGTTCTAGCCATTGTGTCTTCTCCTTATTAAATAAAAGTTCCTGAGTCTAATCCTTTGTTTACAATATCCTGTTCGTTCAGCGTTCCGACAGCATCGCCCTCAATGCCTAACGCAGCCTTGATCTCGCGGGGACGGAGCTTGGCGTTATCACTTGAGGTAGCGGCGGCTTCGGAGGTATCGGAGGTGGCGGCATCAATGTCATCAATCTTATCCCGCACCCTATCTAGAACTGCGGTAGCTTCACTCCACCACTCACGCAAGTTTGCTCCAGCTACCCCTGGAATGGAGGGAAGCTCGCCCTCTAAGCGCTGTATGGTCGAGGATGACTTTTGGGTGAATGCCATTAACCTTCAATCATGTATGTGGCAGTAAACTTCGTGGATGTGGCAACATGAACTGCCTTGTTAGCTGTGACAGAAATCGGGGCATTCAAGCTGATTGATCCACCCGCTGGGACTTGTGCTATTACGTCCCCATCGTCATCATCTTCTTTTAAGGTGGCCATGTTGGTGCCATCTCCGTTAATCAGGTCTACAAGGATAATGCTTCTCCCTGCGCCTGGTGCTGCCGCCAATGTTGCTGCCGCCGCCGTGCTGTTTGCCACATTGACCGTTCTCGGTAGTGATGTTGTACTTGGTAGTATCATATCTGTTGGTGTTATTATCTTATTTAGTGTTACAATTCAATTAGAATCCAGAAATCGACTGAAGTATTTGCTGCTTGGTCGGCTTCCGAAAGTCATCTCCAAACACCTGCCGCTTCATGGTACTTGGGGAGGGGCTTCTTTCCGCTTTGCCCTCGCTTGGGGTTATCCCCATTAAAGAACCATAATCATTGATGTTCCTGATGGTCTGCTGCACCTGCATCCTGCCCTCTATCCCGCTGGTTTCCTCGATGCTGTCCAGTATTTGGAGGTATTCCAGTTCTGAAGGCATGGTCTGATAGATGTACCGCAGGGGGTGATACGCTTGGTAGCTACGCTTTACGCTGTCTTCTGGGTCTGTCTTGCCCATAGCTTCAGCCTCCTCCACGGCCCTTCTCCATGAAGTATCGAACCAAACCTGATCGTCGGTTATGGAAGCCATTAGCATATCGCTCACCCAAGGCCGCATTCTGGTGGTGGTGATACCCCTTGTGCCGGAGAAAGTCCTGACATCCAAATTCAGATATCTGCCAGCCGCACGGAGGTAGTTGTTTGTCCCGATCCGCTGGGCCATAGCGTACTCCTGCTCGAATAAAGGCTCCGAACCTGTCTTGGCCAGAGCGTTGTTGAATATCTGGGCGTACTGGAGGAATCCGTTGCCGCCAAGGTTCTGTATCACGGGCCTGTAAATTGTGGCGTAGGTTGCGTTCTGTGGGCGTTGAAGTGCCAAGGCTGTCAGCACTCTTCTTGCGTTTCTTAACGTGTTCAGGGCATACACACGGCTGTCTACGCTCAACTCACGGGCCGACTCGTCATTGATTATATTGTTAGCCATCTCACCGCCGAACCCAAATATGCCCACTCGATCAAATCGTTCTACTGCCACCTGTAAAGAGTTGTACGGGTCTGTCTGTATCTCTTCCATACTAGGCATTCCGTCCCCCTTAAAGAACAGGCCCTTCCCTGATTGGAGACTGCTCTTCTTGCCAAGAATCTCCTCGTCGTATTCATCCCGCAGAAAAGCGTAGACCATTCCCACCGGGAGGATAGCTAGGTAAGCCTTCATCCCCTCGACAGTACCAAGTAAAGACCCGTAAGCGTTTCGGTCATTCATCATCGACTTATTTATGTCCACGAACTTCTGCACACTCCAACCAAGCAGAGGCATGGAGGCGTACATAATGGGGTTGGTTAAAAATCCAGGTGCGCGAGTGGTTACATCAGTTTCCAGCATGACCTGTGACTGTGTAGTGTGAGCCAAGGCCATGAGAAGGGAATTGTCAGGGGCATATCCAGCATCTAGCGGGTCTGCCTTTGAGTCTGACTTCCTTCGCTCGATGTAATCAAGGGCCACCTTCTCAAGATTGAATCCACCTTCGACTAGGGTGTTGTACATATGGTGGTAAGCCTTGCTGTTATTGAAGAAGAGAAACGACTTGCCGTAGCCCATTTCTGCCAGAGCCTTATCCAAACCTGATTTGCCTAGGGCGTTCTCGTTAAAGATCATCCCCTTACTCTTGTAAAGTTCCATAGCCTCCGGGTGTGCCTCGATGTAGTCGGCTGCGTTAGCTATAAAGTTTCGGAACATCTTCCATGTGGCAATCGTGTTAGCCATTGATGACTGTTTTGCAATCTGACTGAAAATAGCCTGCGGCCTGAACACCGGGAAAGCTCCCTGCCCTTCTTCGGATCGGCCAATGCCTGTCTCCAACAGCGAGCGGATTCCTCTGGCAGTTCTTTCCACGCCCCTAGTGAGCATATTCTTGGAAACCATTTCGTCTGCCATGTTCGCCCGGAACTCGGTTCGTAGTCGCTTGAACCAACCTCCCTCTAGGTGAGCGGTGCCATCGTCCAGCCCAAGCTCCATCATCTTTGCCATGTCATCGTGGGCGAACTTGATAGTCTTGTTAAAAACTTGGAAGAAGCTACCTGCCCCGATACCGAACGAGCCTGTGATATTGTTCAGCATCATCTTGAAGCCATACCTATTTATGCCCATCTTCCTCCAAGGCTGCTCAACGATGGCGATGGTATCTACTAACGCTGTGCCGGGAGACTGAACAACCAACCCCGTCATGGCTCGAATCAGTTCATTCCATACGGTAAACTCCAGAGCAGAGTCGCGTTCCTTGGCCATGTAACTTCTGAATGACTCTTGGATTCCGTTAAGAAGCCGCTGGGTCCGGGTGGATTGTCGCAGCATCTTGCCGGAGTAAGTTTTGGCTCTGCCCTGCTGCAACTCGGCGGCCCTTTCGTCATACTTTTTGTTGTAGTTCCTCCTAGCCCAAGGGTTCAAGCGGGATAAGAAGCCAAGCCGGTTGATATCTTTCTCTATCTGATCGTGCAGGGATGAGGCTGACTCAATATCGTTCTGCGCCATTGCGAAGTCGTTATCCACCTGCACCATGTCCCTACCGAAAGCAGATTCAGCGGCTAGGTTCTTCACATACTGGTACATCCTGCGCTCTGTGAACTCTGCATAGTCCACCCACTCCAGCGGAAAGTCGTTGAACTTACGGGCATCCATCATCACATGAATCGGGACAGCTCGCTTTCCTCCTAGGAAGCCCTTGGTTGTTTCCTGCTGTTCAACCACATCGTTCAGTTTGGTGTAGAAAGATTGAAACCTTTGAATGATGCCAACCTGAAATTCTTTTACCTCTTCAGCCTCAACCCCCGCCCTTTCGGTAAGCTCGTTAATGAAGCCCACCATGTCTTTAGGGTGTTTCTTTAACGAATCGGTTACGACATCGCGGTTAAGCGCACCCCCGTCAGGGTATCGGAACACGCTGCTACCCGGCCTCTCCACGATGGGCGTGGCAAACTCGTCTATTGTCCTTTGGTTATCGAATCTGGCCTGTACATAATTAGCAAACTCTTCCTCGGACATCGCCATTAGAGTCTCCTTGTTCGCTATGTTCCTCCCCCAGATTGGACTAATGAAATCATACACACCCTTTGCGATGCTGTTAGTCTGTCGCATGGTGGTGGAGATACTGGAGCCTATGCGCTCTCTGAAGTATTCCCCCTTCTCGTCGTAGACCAGTACGCCCATCTTCGAGCTGACCTCTGCAATCTGTCTGGAGTTAACTGCTGTCTGTTTGTAGAACGCTTTAAGTTCAGCACTAGCAGCCCGAACTATGGGCTTCATATCAGAATCGTTAGCTGCCAGATAATTCAGCCACGAGTTAATCAGCTTGTTCTCACCCGATTCACGGTCCCTAGCATCGTTGAGTATGTCCCTTCTGTGGTGGAAATACTGCATAGCTGGGCCATAAAATGTTTGCTTAAACGCTTTCAGGTCATACTGACCACCCGCCCCGTTCACCTTGTTCATGGCCACGGTCATCTTCTCACTCCAAATCTTGCCATTGTAGACCGCAGACTTGGTGCCGCTCCCTGCGTAGGAGGCGATGTAATAGGCGAACCTCTTGAGTTGTGCTGCGATCTTGACTGCGGCAGGAGTTCCGACCATCTCCAGCTTGTCAGTTAGACTCCCCATTAAGCGAACCACAAAGCTGTTCCCCAGCTCGCGGTGATACTGAATAGCCTGTACCTCGGTCATCCTATCCACCATGCGCTTAACCATGTTGTACTCACCACCGCGACTTTCAACCGGCTGCTCCAACAACCAGGCGTTCATCTTCTCGATGTCTTGAACCATCTGGCCGATGTTGCTTATCTCCCGAAGGTTCAGCTTCTTGTGGTTAACCTCGTTTTTAAGGTCTGTAATGCTGGCCTTGGGGTTAGGTGGGACAACATACATTGCACCATGCGAAGCAACCCATTCCTTTGGCCGGGAACCGTCGGCATTAACCAGCCAATCAGGCAGTATGTTTTCCTTGCCGAAGACTGTTCCAACTTCCTCTATGTAACGGTTAAGGGGATCGCCAAGTTTTTCATCCAGCAGCACATCGTCCTCATACTTTTCCAGAGTCAGGTGAGCGTTCCTTCTGGCTTCCTCTGTTTGGATTACCGCTGCCAAAGCCTTCCTAGCCTTGGCTGTTAGTCTCTCAAACATGGCGGTTCGACTCTTTCCTCCAACCACCGAATCCCATCCGTCCAGTAACCCTTCTGTGTTCCCACTAGCTGCATCCCTAATAGCCTTGTTTAACACCTGCTTCATCCCCTCCATCTCACCAGCTCGCCTGACAGCGAGAAGCCCCATGAGAGCGGGTTGGTGTCTGGCGGTTGATATAGTAAGCGCAAGGGTTGCGGGGTCTTTGAAAACATCCAACCTAGGATCACCCAAAGCCTCTATCCTCTTCTGAATAACCTTGGCTTCGCCCTTGCCCCATTCCGTTATCTCGGTGGAAAGAAGTTCTATTGAGTCTACCAGTTTCTTTTCCCTCAGACTCTTTAAGGCTGCTTCAATCTCTGCTTCAGTTGCCTTTACCCCAAGCTCCTTGAGAACAACATCTATCTTGCCGTCTGCCCTTTCGTTTCTCTTCTTAACAAGCTCGTCGGACACCCCAGCTATTAGGCCCTGAACAAATGACAGGTCTTCATATTTTGCTGCCAGAGCTATGTTCTTCGCTTTTAACTGGTCATGTGCGACTTGCGTTGAGTCGAGATTATTTACGTTAAGTTCGTTGAGCGCCTCCTTGCTGAGATTTTCAAGGCGAGTCTGGATCGAGCGTAGATACCTGTCCAATTCCACTCCAGCAGACTTCCTCGCCTCCTCGGCTTCAAGGTCTTGCATTTGTGTGTTGGCAAGAGATGGGTCTTGTGAAACTTCCAGAGCTTTTTTGATTCTCTCATCAGGTATTCTGTTTTTTGTTAGTTTCTTTACGAAAGCCTCTTTGGACAGATAGTTAAACCTGCTACCACCCACCCGTTTTACTGTGTTGTATAAGTCATCGAGTATATCGTTAAGAGCATTGTTGGCTGCGATGGTTCTTTGAGCCTCCATCCTAGCTACTGCCCTGTCTACATCTGTAAGCTCCGGTCTGTCTGCCGTAAACCTGATCCCCGCCCACCTGATGTTATGCTCAACTGCTTCAGGGGAATCGCCCACCACTATCTTGTATTCCTTGCTGAAGGTGGACAGGTCGTGGGTTGAATCAATAATGGAATCCGACTCAACCAAGTCCATTGAACTCATCCTGTCGCTGATGGAATACTTGTACCCAGAAACCCAGCTTAAGTATGCCGGGGCGTGGTTGCCTGTTAGCATGGCCTCGACCTGCACCTTAAAGTAGTTCATTGCCACCTGACCTTCGTGGCCCATCATACGGTGGAAGGCTTGCTTGACCGCCATCATCAGGTCGCGGAAAAACTTAACAATCTTTCTGGACAAGGTGTTGGCTGTGGTCGGGTCAAAGTTCTCGCTCATCAAGGCAGACGCAATGGCCTCGACCAGCCTCTCCTCCTGTTCCACTTCCTCTAGGCTCTCTGCTTCATCAATGGAATACTTGAACTTACGCCCAGGTATTCTCAAGACAGCATCGTTCAGCTTGGAAATTGCCGCCAGCACCCGGAGTCTAGCTTCTTGAGGTAGATCCGCTGTAGCGGCGTGTCCAATCTCGTGGAGCAGATCGTACAAGTTCTGTGTGGTTGGATTCTCCAGAGAGTTCATGGCCAGCACGATGACAGGTTTACCATTGGCGAACCCGAACATTGCCTTGGCCTTGGTGGCTGCGTTGACGAACTCCTTGTCTGTAATCTCTACCTGTACGCCAAGGGCGCGCATCCTCTCGATCAGGTAGTTAAAAATCTTGTTTAGCTTGCGCTGGGAAACTCTTGGGTAAGCGTTGTCTGGCCTGTCCGGGGCGTTACGACCTTTGGTGATCTCCGGCCCTGCCGATGGTTGATTCACCAGCATCCTCTTCCCGGTCTTTTCGTCCTTAAAATATACCAGAGGTTCCAGCTTGTTAGCTTTTCTAAAGGCAGCATCCTCATACTGCTCGGAGGTCATCCGTATTGTCTTACCGTCAGAGTTAACCTCGTTGGCAACAAACGGCTTGGGGGCAGGTGCTTCCTCTACTACTTCAGTTACCCCACCAATTTCAGCAGCAGCCTTCGTAATGGTTTCAATGTTACCCTCAACTTGGTTGTAGCCCATTCGGATAACCTCACCCTTCATTAACCCCTTTGTAGCTACCTCCTCCTTCCTTACAGTCTGCCCATAAGCGGCCCCCAAAGCTTCCTTGGTAATGGGGATAAGCACAGGGTCGAAAGTCTCTTTGATTACTCTGGCTTGCCCCTCCTGTTCGATATAACCTGACGGCCCAACATATTGAGTATCAACTTTAGGTAGTTCAGGGGCGTTTTCAATAAGGTTGGTCTGCGGGTCATCAACTACATACAACTGTCCGTCGATATTAACCACGGCAACCCAATGACTAATGTTCCCCTCCATGACGGGGCTTTTAGCGTCGATAACAGCGTAGGTAACAGGCAGCCCCATCTTCTTGGCCAGTTCCATTACCTTTCTCGTGCAGACCTCGCATACACTATCGAAACTTGAGTACCCAGCAGTCCTGCCCGTCGCGCCAAACCCTAGCGGAACAGACATGAACGGCTTATCAACGGGAACTGCCGGGGCTACCTCTTCTGCCGGGACAGTATCCTCCCTAGAGTTAGGGTCTGCCTCTGCCTCCTTTGCGACTACCTCGTCTATCTGTCGGTTTGCATCGCTTCGTTTGAGTTCTTCGTTGAATGCTTCTGCTCGTATTTGTTCGCCAATTTTTTGAGCAGAGTCGCTATCGAGGAACGCCTTGACGAATGCTTCTTTTGATCCTGCATTTTCTTCATAAATCTTTAGTATGTGATCTGTTAAAAATTCAACGAACCTTATGCCCTTGGTTGCGGAAGCCTTGCCTAGTGTTTCGACAAGGTTATCGAGCTGTTCATCTGACGCTACAACCTCGTCAATCGCCTCCTCGATGCTGCTGATCCCATCTTCTTCGCTTTGCACCACAAGGCCCGTTTCCGGGTTCACCTCCACCTCGGCTGGGGTATCATCTACCTTGTTTAGTATATCGAAAACATTGCCAGCACCTTCTTCTGTCAGGATTGTTACCGGGACATCCTCAACTTGTTCCAGGTCGTATATCGCCCTCTCCTCTGACGCCGCTGGTTGATCTGTCTTTTCGAGTGCATCTTCTGTCTCTGTTATTGTTCCCGCCTTTTCAAACACAGGCTCAACATTCTCCACTATAGTATCCAATGAAACCGTTGTAGTGACTGACCCAAGCGATGTCTGCTCCATGAATGCCGGAGTCGAAACAACCTCTTTCTTGATGGTTTCTACAATGGCCTTGTATTTTTCAACCGTATCAACGCCGTAAGCCATTCTAGTGGTGGCGTTCCTTAACCGGATTGAGGCAAACGGAATATAACCTTGAGCCAACAAGTCCTCAAACAGCACACCCTCATACCCCACCGTGTCTCTAGGGTCAGTCTTTGGTGGAACAAGGCTGTAGCTGGTTTTGTCTTTGCCACTACGATGCACACCAAGCACCCAAATCTTTTTGTCCGGGCCAACGAACGAGATCAGTCTACGGGTTTCACCTGATGTGGCTGACACGGCGGCTCCCCTTGCCATCTGGGAAGCAAGTTGTTGCGCCAGCTTTGACCGTTCCTCATTGGTTGTGGCTTCTTTGTATTTTCGTAAAGTCTCTGTTGCCTCTCTTCCCCATAATGTTTCTTGGGTCAGGTCATTTGTTCCAACCTCATAGTAGGCTGGCCCCGCTTTTAGTTCCCTGTCTTGCTTGTTCGGGTCTTCATCAAAAGTGTGGATGATCTCTACATTCCGAACATCCAATGGGTGTCTTTTGTTTTGATCCCGTAAGCTGTGTTTCTTCTGCGTTACCTTCTGGTTTGCGCTCAGCCAGTCAGTAACCACACGCTCCTGCTGACTCTTTTTAGGAACAGGAACATTAACATCCGGGTCTAAAGATTCCTCCGCTGTAAGCCCAGACTCCACTCCTGCAATTTGCCTTACCTCCCGGTTTAGATTGACGTTCTCTTCCTTTAAGTTATCTGCCTGTTTGCGGTACTTATCCTGCGTTGACTTTCTTTTAGAGCCGTCTGCTTTAGCTTCGAGTTTATCTATCTTGGTATTGTTGCCATCAATCTTTTTTTGCAACCGTTCGATAACAGGTATGGCGTCCCTTTCTTTGTTTAACTTTGATTTTTGCTCCGGGGTGGCTTTATCCAGTTGCTCGACAACTCTATCAACCTTTTCACCTGCTGCTTTTAATTCCTCCTCCGCTCTCTCCAGCCCGGATTCTATAGCTATAGAGTTTGCCCTCTTTGCATTTTCTTCATTGTTAACTACTGCTGCCGCCTGTGCTGCCGTCTTCTTCTTGTTGTACAGTTCAGTTAACTCCTCGACCCTCTTCTCGTTCGCTTCAATGGCCGCAGCAATGGACAGTCCAGAACCCTTGAATGTGGTTTGCCCTGACTCAAGCCGCTTCCGTAAATTGCCGATGTTACGCTTGTGACCCTTAATAGAAGCTAACAGCTCTCCGTGACTTAACTGTTGTTTGCCTCGGGTAACTTTTCCTGCCCCCTCGATCTGCTTTAGGTCAGCATTAACTTGGTCGAGTATGCGTTGGGCAGTTTCTTTTTCCTTCTTGGAGATTGGCTTGGAAACAAACTTCCCTGCCTTGAAGCTCCACCCTTTGCGAAATTTATCCTTGATGGTCTTTTCGAGCCTTGCCTTACGACGCTCTAAAGCTTCCTTACCTTGTTGCGGCCCGACTGTTCTGCCACCTTCAGTTCTTCTGGACACCAGCGGAGTGGATGTGGTGATGCCCTTGGGGTCGCCCTCCGTGAACCGATAGAGCCTAGCTAACTGGTCACGACTCAAGCCCATCTCGGCTGTCACCCCAGCTTGTCTCTTCTGCAAAAGTTCCTGCTTAAACTCAAAGAGTTCCAGTAGCTCCTGCTTTACCTCTTCCTTTAGGTCTTCAAGTGTTGAGGTTCCTTTTCTTTCCCGATTCCACCGATTGTCAATCCATGAAGAGGATGTTGAAAG
>Ga0208299_1003266_pt1 | contig 10305 bp, 14 predicted proteins | sample 15_taG_FD_184089 | JGI IMG/M metagenome (GOLD analysis project Ga0208299, IMG submission 184089) | Marine viral communities from the Subarctic Pacific Ocean - 15_ETSP_OMZ_AT15312 metaG (SPAdes) (version 2) | ecosystem: Environmental > Aquatic > Marine > Oceanic | place: Pacific Ocean | collected...
ATTTGAGACCATAGCCACAGGAGACGACTCCTGCTCTGCCATGATCGTGTCGGTGAGCTTCTGCATCCTTTCGGAAGCCTGGAAGAATCGGATCTCGTCCCTTTCTCCGATCGCTCGGTAAGCGTCCTGAAACGCCCTGACCAAGTCCTTCTCGAGAGGAGAACAGTCTGAGGCTTCAAGAGCGGCGGAGACCATTATCTGATTCGCGGTAAAGAGTACGTTCATTTCGGCCTCAATCCGACTTGAGCAGCGGCATTATCGACACTACTCCCATCGACGGTCAAGACTCCGAGTTCTTCCAGGGCCATCTCCGAGATCCCTTTCGTTTGCCAGCCTCTACTCTCCAGCAACTGCTTCATCGCTGATGTAGACAACAGTATCGTCTGGGTGGGCAAGCCCTGCAATTGAAAGTCCTCCACTCTCTGGCGCAGCGATTGTTTCTGCCGGTCCCTCGGCGAGGGCCAGATCCTTTTCTTCTCGTTCACTCTCCGTACTCCTCATTGCGATTTGGATTCCTTGGACTCGTGCTTGTTGGTTCCGGAACTCTCGACCGAGCCCGCTCTCCAGAGCTTCTGCTTCGAGCAAGTCGCCATCGATTCCATCAGGCATCACTTCTGGAAGTGGGTACCAGACGGGGTACGCAGCCAGGAACAGGGGCTCGCTCTCTGGCCCCCGGGATTTGAACTTCCATTCCCGACCAAGCTCTCGAAAGTGAATCTCATCTCCTGGCTCTAGCAGCCGAGCAAGACCTGCATAGAAGTGGTCCAGGAGTGGAGCGGTAACGTTATGGACCGTTGGGCCGAAATAGATCCCGTCATCAGGCCAGGCGTTACATTTCTGTTGCCACTGATGCTCGAGGCGCTCTTGCAGGTTCCCTTCAAAGCCAGGGATCGGGGCGATCCGGTCCATCATCGCTTCGAGCAGAGGATAGTGCTTTTCGGGGAGAGAGGCGTCGTTCGAGAATTGAACCAATCGGAAATTCATTTCCATCACTTATAACTCCAGTAGGCCATCAGTGGCCTTCTTGTCATTGGACACGTCTAGGAGACCGATAGTGGTGTCGCAGATCTTGTCCATGATTTGGGGGATATCGTAGTAGCCGATCATGATTCCGTAGCAGAGGAAGCCTAGCCGCTTCTTAGCCCGGGCCCACTCTTCCAGCCACTCATTAGATTCGTGAGAGAGTCCGTCCGTGATCAAGATGACATCAGCTTTCTCGTAAGCTTGGGTCTCGATCGCGGCTTTGGCAAGGTCAAGCGCTGGGCTGAAGCTAGTGCCCCCGCCGGAGAAGGATTCCATCGCCTGCAATAGCTGCTCCTGATCTACTCTCCCAGCGGGAAAGTCAACGACTAGTTGAGGCCAGTCATCAAAGAGAATCAGCCGGAACGAACGCTTCTGTTTCTGAGCGATCCACAAGAGCGCCAGAGCCATTCCTTTCGACCAGGCTTCTTTTCTACCCTGCATCGAGCCGCTGACGTCAACACAAACGACAACCGGCCCCCTACCCTGTTTCGCTTTCCCTTCAAGCTTCCGCTGGAGCAATGAGCCCTCCGATAGCTTCTTGAGGAACAGCGGCTCAAGGTCTGGGTCACACAGGAGCATGCGCTGGGAGAACAGGGCGCGGCTGACGCTCTTGCCGACCTCTACTCCCATCACTTCGCTTCGCTCATACCGACACTTGGTTTTCTGCTTCTCTGCCGCAATGCGCCGGAGCCTGCCTGCCTCAGCTGCTATCTGCTGAAGCTTCCAGGAGCCCTTCACTTTGCGGGCCAACTCCCCCTTCTCATCTGGGTCAGATGAGAAACCAAAGCCTGTGCCGGATCCATGGCCATAGCTGAATGCTTGGATCGTTTCTTGTGCAGTGCCGACCTTGTCCTTGGCGAGGACAATAGCCGACCGTATGCCCTGCCGGATACTTTCTGGCTTGAGCTGATTGGCGAAGTCACGGTGCGCCTGCACTGCTGCCCGGCCCTGCTCGATCAGATCGTCAATGTTAAGACCTTCCTCTCGCCGGCGGATAGCTTCATCCCGTAAGTCTTGGGGCCTGGGAGTGCCGTCAGGATCAGGGACGTTCGCGAGGACTTTCCGGCAGATCTCCACGGTAGCGAGGCCAGCGAGGTATCGGTCGCCATGGACCTCCTCTTGCATCTGCTCGAACTCTGGTATCTCGGAAACAAACTCGTGTAGCTTCTCTGCCCACAAGTCCTCTGGTGCTTGCTCTTCTTCCGGTAACTGGGCTTCAGAGCCGCTATATAAGCGATGGAAGACTTCCTCGGCGAACCGGGGCCAGTGCTCAAGCTTACGCTCACCCTCCGACACCACCCGAGACGCATCAGGCTCTTTGTCCCGGAAAGCTCCCCACTGATAGATGTCCCAGCGGGGTACGTCCAGGAACAAATCCTTCTTCTTGCTCATTCGGTTACGTCCTCGATGACGGTAAAGCTCCTGCAACGCCACTTGCCTCCGGCCTGATGCACGTCCCGGATGTTGGCCCGGACCTTCACGTAGGGGCCATGGGACCGATAGCCGTGCTCCTGAAGCCACTCAATGCTCGGGGCCAGGTACAGGCCCGGGTGACAGCTGTTGGAGCAGACACTGAACACAGGAGCCTGGTACACCTGCCCCGGCTCATAGACCTGCTTCTCGAAACGGCCGCTCTCCTGCATGGTCGGAATATGAGCAGAGACTTTGGTCCGGTAGCCTATGACCGAGTGCTGGTTCGCTTTCTGGAAATCATCAACCTGAGCATTGGCCGGCGCTTTAGGATCCAGATTGGCTCCTTCCAGATTGGCTCCTTCCAGATCGGTTCGTTGCAGATCGGCTCGGTACAGATTGGCTCCATGCAGATAGGCTCCATGCAGATCGGCTCCATGCAGATAGGCTCCATACAGATCGGTTCGTTGCAGGTCGGGCACTATTTCTGGATTTTCTTTTCGCCACTGATTCCATTCAGGAACTGAGCGTTTGAGTAGCTGAACTTGTTCTCCGTGGGTCATAGGCTGTAGCTCTCGGCCTGCTTCTCTCGCAGCTCCAGCAGGTAACCTTTAACCTTGGCCAGGGCTCCTTCTGCTCTCTCCGCTCGTTTCGGATTGTCGACGCTACCAATCATATCCTTCAGGTCCTGGATGGCTTGCTCGAGCTTTTCGCCCACAGCCTCGGCCTTCTCTCGGTACTGAGTGATGGCGTTGGAGTTGATTCCTTGAGGAGAAGGGACACTCGCCGCCAATTCAAAGGCTGCGTCCTGGAGCTGAATGGCTCTCAGGGTGATGGGATTCGAGACCTCTCCGATAACTTCCGCGATCTTTGGCCGATCCTTCGGGTCCTTCCAGAGCATGTCTGGGAGAATCTCGAAGTGGTCCACCTCCACTGTGGAAGCTCCGGTGACGAAAGCATAAGCCTTGAGCCCCTCTCGGACAGCGAGCCGGCGTCGGTCTCCGATAACGACTCCCTCTTCCTTCAGCTTCGCCTCTACTTTCAGCAACGAATCAATGACAGATTCCGGGAAGTCAACAGCACGAGCACCTTCTTGAAGCTCATTCAGCTCCTCAAGTGTCAGCTGTGTACCAGAGGCCCAACCATGAGCCCGCAGTAACAGCTCCTTCTTGTTCGCTTTCTGTTGAAGGTAGCGCAGATTGAAGCGGAACAGGAATCGGTCATCGAGTGCCGAAAGCTCATCGTCCTCCGGCAGCTCATTCGAGGCACCGATCAGAGTCATCAGCGGACAGTCCACTACCTGATCTCCATTCTTGAAGATACGCTCGTTGGCGATCCGGAGCATGGTGTTCAGAATGGAGCTAGAAGCCTTCCAGATCTCGTCCAGGACAACGAGATGGGCTTCCGGGAGCTTGCCATCTACCTTCCTTCGGTACTCGTCTTCTTCTTTCATAGCTTTCAGAGAGAAGGGGCCGAACAGCTCCTCGGGCTCAGTGAATCGAGTAAGGAGCTGAGAGAATAGCTGTGCTCCGGTAATGGAGCTACAGATGGCAGCAGCTTTCTGGCTTTTGCCGGTTCCTGGAGGGCCAAGGAGGAGGATGTGTTGCCGGGATAGCACCGCGGCCAGCAATCCATCGATCACTCGGTCTCGTTCCAGGAAGAAAGCCTTTAGCTCAGAACGTAGGGCCTGAAGCTTATCGGGGAGGGAAGTTACTGACATGGGATTCTTCCTGCATTGTGAGCAACTGATCTCTGGTTGCTTGGTTCTCGGAAATGGCGGCATTGATCATCTCGGTAAGGGCGTCCGTCTCTTGTTCTGTGAGAGAGGCCCCGTCGAGAATCTTTGTGTCTAAAGCTTGGAGCTCTGCAATCTTCGATCCGAAAGCTTCGACGATTAACTTCTGTTGTTTCATTTGATCTCCTGAAGGAGAGTGATTGACTGGCAGAGGACGGTTCCATCAGGTGCGTTCATGTAGGATTCGCCGATGCGGCTCTCAAGGCGCTGCCACCACTCTCGGAAATAGTCTGTTCGAGAGAAGGGACACGGGACATGCAAAAGGGCTCCGTCCCATTCTTTCTGAGAAGGGTGGACGACTGCTTCTGCCCGGAAAAGACGAGCCCCGAACCAGTAGTGTCGCCTCCGACCCTGCCACTTCTGGCCTTGCCTTATGTTGTCGAAAGCCATCACCGGTCCGACCTCTGAAGAGACGGCCTCTCCCACCTTGTAGGTCACAGCGCAGGGACCCTCTGCGAAGAGAGAGCTTAAATCCCTCCGGACAACTTTGTAGACAATCACTTGCGGTTACCCCAGGTCATTTGTAACTCCTGTGTTCTGGGCGAGAAGATATCCTGGGCCGGTGCCCTCGGGGTCAGATTGGACCCAGAGAGTGACGCTGGCAGGGCTTCCGGGCTTGCGAAGTACCAGGCCGAGAGAGTGAACGAGTCCCACTCCTTCTCCCCGGTTTTCTGGTTCGAGGACGAGATCCGCCACCTCCCAGCCCAGGTACTTCTTTAGTCGTTTCTTATTGACAGGGGCCCAAGTCCTAATGCCTGGACCGCTGCCGTCACTTTTTGCTTCCAATGGTTCCTTTTCCTAATGAGGGACTGCAGCTTGATCCCTTTCCTCGCCTCGATGTACTCGCCGTCTGGGCTCTTGAGGTCACCGACGTACAGATCCCCAGAGAAGTCGACGAAGTAAGTTCGAGTCCCGTGTCGATAGCGAGGGACGGGGAAAGCTGCTGATATGCAGACGAAGAACAGGCCGAAGACCAGGAATAGGAGCAGAGAGTATCGGAGCGCTCGCATCCTAGCAGGAGGACCCGGCCGAGATGATCGGTTCGATCCCGAGTTCCTGCGCCTTTTCGATGTAGGCCCGTTGCTGAACCATGACTTCGGCCTCTTGCTCTTTGAGTTGATCGAAGGCTTCCAGCCATTGAGTCACCTGCGCCCGCTGCTCGTGGGCAACACCAGCATGGATCAGGGCTCGTTCGATGATTTCGGGATGGTAGCTGGCGTCGACTTGAATCTTGTCCGCGACCTGGGCCTCTTTCTCAGCCACAATCTCCGGCATCTTGTCTTCGACAGGGATCTCGGGCAGGGGCGGGGGCGGAGTCACAGCCTCCACTTGGCCTGTCGTCACCACAGAAGCAGAGAGAGCGTCTCCTTTCGTAATCTTGACCAGAGCATTGCCCCGGTCCTCGATCTGAACACCAGCATCGAGCTGATACTCATACACCCAGGGGCGCTTGCCGGAGTCAGTGACGGAACGCTTCCGACGGATCAGAAAGCCTTCCTGATAGAGCTGGGACAGGACCGCGCTAGAGGGGCGAGGGTCGACTACGGGATTGATCTCGGCCACGATTTCTCGATTCGTCAGCCAGCTCTCCCGAGAAGCATCCAGAACTTTGAGATAGGCCGCGCGAGTGCGGCCTTTCGAGCCATGGGCCACGAACCAGAGAAAGGGAGCGGGCCCTACTCTCGAGCTTTGCCCTTTCTGGGACTTGACCTTCTTCTCTTCTTCCAGCTGATTGAGTGCCAGGGCGGCACCCGATCGAGACACATCGAGAGTCTCGGCGATGCTAGTGCAGGTGGCCCGGAAGAGGGCCTGAGCCTGGCTTTGTTGACGGAGGTACTGGTAGACCTTTTGTTTGACTGTAGTTTTGCTCACTCTTCTTCTTCTCCTTAAGGGACGTAGGTAAACTGACCCACTCCGGAATGGAGCAGGTAAAAGTCCGAGGCTGATGCACCTCGGAAATGAGATTGGTTAGGGCAGGAGGGGAAATCGGCAGGGCGAGCGGAGCGAGCCTGGCAGCGACAGCCAGTCACCCCGCTCCGGAACAAGTGCCCGGTCCCTGCCTGATTGGCTTCGCAGATTAGCTTTCCGGAAAGTTGCGCAGGACCTGAATGATCCGTCGCTTCATCTCTTCCGAAAGCATCTCGTCACCAGCCAACAAGTCCTCGAGCAGGGTCTCGTAACCGGCAAGGACACCTTTGGGAACCATTCCCCAGCTAGAAACCGTCATCTGTTGGTCAGCAGGAGCCGTCTCCGAGACTGCAACTTCCGGCTCTTCTGCGAGCACAGGCTCAGAAGCAGTTTCGGGAACAGCTTCCTGCTCTTTGACAACTTCTGGCTCCTGGATCTTGGAGGAAGGAAGCCTGGACTCAACCAGAGCCGGTGCCTTTGCCAGCTCCTGCTCCTTCCGCTCGAGCCAATGTTCCCGGCGCTGAGACCAGGCTTCCTCCACTCCTTCCAGATGACAAGGTTCAGTGTCCTGACACGCAACTTGAGAATGTTGGTTCCAAAACTTGGAGTCGATGCCCCAGAAGATCCAGGAAATGGATTCCGGATCCGCATCAGAGTCCAAGATCTCTTGCAGGCTCATCTGGTGTACACCAAGAGGAAGGGAGTCGTATCGTGAAGCTCGCTCGCCCCTTTCAAGAAAGGCGTCGAAAGCACCCCCATGCGCCCTCCATCCGAACCCCGCTGACTTACTCCAGTCCTTGAGCTGAAGGGAGCGGTCAGGAGCCTGCTTTCCGTCACCGGAGGATGTCCCCAGGACCCACTTCCGATCTAATTCCGGACGTACGCCTTTGTCGATGGCCACAGGAAGCCATTTGGTCCGTTCGTGCTCGATCCAGGTAGCCTTTGTCTCGTCTCGACCGCTGGCCTCCCATCGCTCATCACCGCCAACGCCTTTGTAGAAGGCTCTATCCAGCATGAAGATTAGAAACATTGAGTCGGTATCAGAAGTGGCTTCGATGTTCGCCAAAAGTGACTCTTCCGGGAGAGGCTGATCTTTCCTGTCTCCTTTCAGAAACCAATCATTCCTTTTCTCGCAATGTCCCGAAAGCTCTCTGACCCAGATCTGCTTCAGCTCATCGAGCGTCAGCGGCTGATACTGGTCACCGTCTCGAAGCTCCAGCAAACGAGGAATCCACTTGGTTTCCAGGTGCCTAATAATCTCCGGGACGTGCCGGAACTCTCCTGCTTTGGCATGGCCAAGGGTCGTCCAGAACTCGAGATCCAGGAACCAGACGATCCACTGACGCTCATCGAGAAAAAGGGAACCTAGACCGAGAGGCTTATCCAGGCCCTTCGCGCCGATTCCTTTTTCGAGCCTGCCTTTTAGAGTAGAGGAGTGGGGGTACGTCGCTCCTGACTCTTTCGGATAAGCCTGGACCAGGTCCCAGACGTCTTGAAACGTAAGATCTTTTGCTGTCATTGTCCTCGGGCTCCTTCTATTAGCAATCTAATTTGAGTGTCCAATGTGTTGATCTGTTCCTGTTGCCACGCCTGCTGCATCTCGAGCCTGCGATTGATTTGTCCCTGCTCCTCCCGTACCTTCTCGAAAGCTTTGATTCTGGAGCAGAGCTTGTCGCGCTCCTCCTCTCCCCGGGAATGGAGACTGCACCCGAGCAGAGCGACATAGATTCCGGCACCTCCGAGGAAGTACGGAACCAGATGAGGGTCTCGATGAAGCGCTGTCCACAAGAAGAGGATGAGGAAAGCGGTAAAGAACAGGGAGGCAAGTGCCCCAAGCCAAATGGCTTTCTGTCTCTCAGCATGATTCATTCGTTTAGTTCTCCGGTGGAGTCAAAATAGATTTCAGAAACACCAGAAGAGGAGACGACCCGATGCCATTAGCCAAGAATCAGATACCCGAAGCATTGATCCTGGAAATCGTTGACGAGAAGAGGAGGAACTGGGAAGCCAGTGTAGATGCCCGGTTTCGTCGCCTGTCTCGTCTCACGATCATTCTCGGGGCGCTCGTCTGTCTCCAGCTTCTGGGGCTCATCCTTCTTTGGTGTCGTTGAGTTCCGGAGCCAGTTTCACAGAGACAATCCGCTGCACCTCTTGCTGGACCGACTCGATCGAGTGACCAGCATTGACGAACTGGATGTCCATGTCTCGACAGGAAGGGATCATCGCAGGCTGCTGGTATGCACCAATCCGCCAGCCGATGTCTCCGTCCTCAAGCTGCTGGATCTGATTTCCTGATCGTTCTCGTGAGCGAGCCTCTGCTTCTTCCAGCGAGATGTCAAAGATGATGACGAGGTCTGGCTGATCGGGAAAGAGCAGGGAGTGAGCCTGGGCGATGCCGAGGATGCCATTGTCTACCGATTCATGAGAGCCAAGACACTGTCCCTGATAAATGGCGGTTGAGAGCCAGTTACGATCCTGAATGACAGTGAAGCCGCTGTTGAGCGCTGGATAGACATAGTTCAGCAAGTGCCAGGTTCGATCTTCAACGAAGAGGTGCAGTAGCTCTTGGGGGTCGGTGATGCCTTCTCGGATCCTTCGCCCGGCCGCTGTCTCTTTGGTTGGTTCCGCTGTCTTGACGATCTCATGGCCCTGCCCCTTCAGGTGCTTGGCCAGAAGCTCTGCCTGTGTCGTTTTCCCGGTGCCGTCGACTCCTTCAAGGACGACCCAAAGGCCTCGACCATTTCTCCGGTACTGCCGGGCACCTAGTTCCTGACTCGTTGTTTCCAACCACTTCTCCCGTTTCCTGTGCTCTTCGTGCACCTTCTTGACTGCTGCTCGGATCTTCGACTTGGGCACACTGGTCTTGCCAACTGGCTCTACCAATCGACGCTTAGCCACGGACTCGCTCCAGTAACTTGATGGATTCGCAGAACACAGTCCCGAGCGGAGCTGCCCTCGACGCAGCCCGTTGCTGGTTGGCGGGCTTGTGCCACCACTTGATGATCTCTTCTGAGTAGGGCATGGCTTGAGCTACATGTATGACCGATCTTCGACAGACAGCAGCTTCGGCCTTCCATATCTCGAGGTGCAGGAACCCATCGATCCGATCGAATTCCTTTACCGCAGCAGCTTCTGAATCAAAGGCCATCAAGGCTCCGAACTTGGGCTCAGTGACTTCTCCCTGCTCGTAGGAGAGCCAGGTCCCGAGCTGAATGCGTTCCGGAGTCGGGGGCGCGTTCATGGACCCTCTCTGCCCCTGCTGAATAGAGACGATTTTGTAGACTGTTGATTTAGTTGGTTCTCTCACTTTCTCTCCTTGTGCGCTCTGACCGGGTTAGGTGTTCCGATGACTTCAAACTCAATCGGGAACCCTTTCCAGGGACTGATTGCTCTGAGCTTCTCGACATCTCCACCTATAGGGGCACGAGTCAGCAAGATCTGAAGTCTCGGAATCTGATTGACCGGCCCAGCAGTCACCGAGTTGATAGCCACGAATCGCTCCTGGAACAGGTAAGCGTCCCGAATCTTCCGATCGAGGTCCCGGGCAGCTTCTGTCAGGGTCATTTCCCGATCTTTCGAAGCTGTCTCTGTTTCCCGTGAAGGACTGCTCTTAAAGATTGAGCCTCCCGAAGTCTCGTTGGCGGGGGCGTGAGTCGGCTCCTTTCTTACCTCCTCCACATGTCTCAGCTCTACAACCATGATCTCGACATCCTCTACCGCGAACGTGACCGCAAGGGCAGAGGTCTCGAACTCGTTATCGAGAAAGGCAAGAGCCTCAGAGAAGGAGATGAAGAATCGAGCCAGCGTGAAGTCCGAGTCCCAGACATGAATCCGTTCATACTCTGCCGAAGGATAGCTTTCGATCGGCTTTTCGTGTACATAGAACTCTTGTCCGAACTCATTCATTGTTCTCAGTACGTAGTACATGCTCTCTCTCCTTTATCGAGGGCCGGTAATATCTTTCTCTGCAGAGGCCCGGGCCCTTAACAGGAGCTCCTCGGCCTTACTCATAATTCTTAGCATCAATGATGACGGTAAAGCTCCTGCAGCGCCACTTGTCTCCGGCCTGATGCACGTCCTGGATGTTGGCCCGGACCTTCACGTAGGGGCCATGGGACCGATAGCCGTGCTCCTGAAGCCACTCAATGCTCGGGGCCAGGTACAGGCCC
>Ga0208299_1003268_pt1 | contig 10301 bp, 18 predicted proteins | sample 15_taG_FD_184089 | JGI IMG/M metagenome (GOLD analysis project Ga0208299, IMG submission 184089) | Marine viral communities from the Subarctic Pacific Ocean - 15_ETSP_OMZ_AT15312 metaG (SPAdes) (version 2) | ecosystem: Environmental > Aquatic > Marine > Oceanic | place: Pacific Ocean | collected...
AGCAGGACAAAGATTCGCGTCGATTGCTGACATGCAAGTCGGTGACGGGAACCAATCAGCAGCTGTTGGTACGACTGTAGCCCTATTAGAGCGTGGCTCACGGGTAATGTCAGCAATCCATAAAAGACTGTATGTATCGTTAAAGCAAGAATTTAAATTACTTGCTAATATCTTTAAAACTTATTTACCACCAGAATATCCTTATGATGTTGTAGGTGGACAAAGAAATATTAAAGTTCAAGATTTTGATGATAGAGTAGATATTCTACCTGTTGCTGATCCAAATATATTTTCAATGAGTCAGAGAATTTCATTAGCACAATCTGAATTGCAATTAGCTATGTCTAATCCACAGATGCACAATTTATATATGTGTTATAGAAAAATGTATGAAGCATTAGGTGTAAAGGATATTGATAGAATCTTACCACCACCTCCACCGAATCAACCAAAAGATCCGGCGATTGAACACATCGATGCAATGGGGATGAAACCTTTTCAAGCGTTTCCAGGACAAGATCATAGAGCACATATAACTGCTCACTTAAATTTTATGGCAAGTAACTTTGTTAGAAATAATCCTAGCATTACTGCAGCATTAGAAAAAAATATTATGGAGCACATATCATTGATGGCACAAGAACAAGTACAATTGGAATTTGCACAAGAATTCCAAGTATTACCTCAGATGCAACAAGCAGCTGTTCAAAATCCACAAGTCCAGCAGCAACTTCAACAAATATCTCAAAAGATAGAAGCAAGAAAAGCTGTATTGATTGCAGATATGACTGAAGAGTTCTTAAAAGAAGAAAAAACAATTACATCTCAATTTGATCATGATCCATTACTTAAATTGAAACAAAGAGAAATAGATTTAAAAGCTATGGAGAGTGAACGTAAACAACAAGAAACAGATGCAAGAATTAATTTAGATCAAGCTAAAATGGTTCAAAACAGAGAGATTACAGACGATAAACTGGAACAGAACGAAGAATTAGCTAATTTAAGAGCAGATACAGCAATTGAGAAATCATTGATCTCTGCTGATGTTAAACTGACTTCAGATAAAATGAAGGCTAAGGATGTTAGAACCTTGAAAGGTCCTAAATCTTAGTATATATAAACCCTAGGAGAAAAATATGGCAAAAGAAGGTAAAGGATATAACCAGTCAATGTTTACTAATAAAGATGGATATCTTAAAGGTGGAAATAAAATTTCTATTCCACCGCAGAATTTAATAAGAGATCCAAGAGCTAAATCTAGTATTAGAGGATCAAGTGCTAGAATTGCAACTGGTGATAAAGTGACTGTTCGAAGCACAGGTGGCAAAGGTTCATCTACTAAAGCTAGAAAACAGACAGCAACTTGGTTTTAATTTATGGCTTGGTTCAGCTTAGCTAAAATAGCATTACAAGCTGGTGGTAAAATTTATGCTAACAGACAAAAAGCAAAAGTTGCTATGTCTGATGCACAACTTTTACACGCCGAGCGTCAAGCTCGAGGTGAGGAAGCTTACCAGGGAAAACTTTTAGAAGCTCGTCAATCAGACTACAAGGACGAATTCGTCCTCGTGATTATTTCGGCGCCCATCATTGTGTTAATGTGGGCAGTCATGTCGGACGATCCGGCCGCGATGGAAAAGGTAAAACTTTTCTTCGAGTACTTCCAGTCGTTGCCGTCATGGTTCACAAATTTGTGGATTTTGGTCGTAGCGAGCATTTTTGGAATTAAGGGAACTCAGATCTTCAGGAACGGTGGAGGAAAAAAATAATAAATAAAGCCTGAGCAATCAGGACAACGTGTAAGACACGCGATGCATTATGCAATTAAACTTATTTTCAGTACCAATTTTTATTGGTAATATTGATCCTACTAAATTAGAATTTAAAAATCAAAAAACAAAACCTACTTTTGATTCTGGTGTGCATACCTCTTTTGCAAGTGGAAATGAAAATTTAGAAAAAGAAAGTTTTAAATATTTAGCAAATACTATTATTAAATTATTAGAAGAAAAATTTAAACGTAGGTTCAGAATTACGTTTTCAAACATATGGCAAAATATTTATAAAAAGGATGACTTTCAGGAAAAACATTGTCATGTTAATAGCCATTTCTCTTTTATTGTTTATAAAAAAATTAAGGAGTCTAATACAATATTTTTTCATCCCAATAATTATTTAATAGCTTCTTTTTACAAAGGGGTGGAGGGACCTAAACCAGAGGATATTGTTGACTTACAATTTAGACCATCTTGTCGGGAAGGTCAAATTATTGTATTCCCTAGTTTTTTAGAGCATATGGTTAAAAAAACATCAAATGCTATTACAATTTCTGGTAATATAGACTTTAAATTTTTATAAATTAATGATAATAATATAACAAATAAGGAGAAAATATGAGAAATGATTTTGGATCAAGACCTTACAAATCTAGGTTCCCGTACAAAAGTGGCAAAAGTGTTTCTAAGAAAAAGAAACAAGGCTACAAAGATAGAGAAGATGAATCTCTAGGTATGAGAACTGGAAAAGAGTCCACTAAGAAACAATCTATGAAAGATCGTAGAGATGAGTCTTATGGAAAATGGGGCAAAAGAAAATCTGGTAAAATTAATAAGTAGGTAGTTATGGGTATATTTGGAATAGCCAAAAAAGGTTTTGGCAAAGCTGTTAAAGCTTATAAACAAACTAAAATTAAAAGTGGTAAAGCTACACGTGCTGAACGTATTAAGTATGGTGAAAGAAGTCCTGATATTAAATCTGTTAAACCAACAAAAGATATTAAAGGAAGTATTGAAAGAGGTAGATCTGAGGAATATCTAAGAAGAATTAGAAAATTAGATAAAGCAGATGAGAAAGTTGCAACTGGTAAAAAAATGATGAAAGAAGGACAAAAAACTAGAAAACAAATGAAAGACACTGGAACAGCATTTCAATTTAAACATTCAAAAAGTTATCATCCTATAAAACCTGGAGATGCAAAAAAATATAACATTAAAAAAGGTATGGCTCAGTGAGAACTTTTAGATCACCAAACTCTGGACAAACATCTTTGACTTTGCAACACAGTACAAGTCCAGCATCTGGTTATAGGCCACCTGCAGGACATAACGCTGATGGTTATACAAATGGTGGAGATAGAGTTAGTTTTGCTAAAGGTGGAAAAGTTAAAAAGAACTGGATACAATCAGTAAATAAATCAATCAAAAAACGTGGAACTAAAGGAAAATGCACACATATTACAAAAAAAGGTTGCACTGGACGAGCAAAAGCGTTAGCAAAGACATTTAAGAAAATGGCTAAGAAAAGAAAAGGAAAATAATATGCCAATAAGAATATTACCAAAAGATTCAAGCAAAGGTGGACCTGGACTTCGTAGCAAAAGATTAGGTACAGCAGCTAAACAAAAACCTCAATGGATTACTAAAAAAGACACACCTCAATGGATTACTAAAAAAGACAAACCTAAATGGATTACTAGAAAGAAAAAAAATTGGATTACTAAAAAGAAAAAAACAACTCCTTGGATAACTAAAAAGAAAAAACCAACTGGTTTAGTTGGTGGAAGAAAAGGTTATAACATAGGTGGAAGAGCAAACTTACTAGAAGAAATGGGTCGTATCGATGCAAGAAGACACCCGGATGCAGCAGACAGAGCTGAGAAAAGAAGAGTTATTGGAGAATTAAATAGAGGTTATAAATCAGGTGGTGCAGTTCTTAAAGGCAAAAAAGTAGGCTGTCAAATTAAGTAATGGAAATTTTAAAAAAAATATGGAACTTCCTATTTGGAAGTAAAAAAGAAGAACCAGTAGTTTTGGAAGAAACTTCTACAGAAGAAACGAAAGAAGTAGTAACGCATTGCATTACTCATATAAGATTTAGAAAGAATTGCCCTGATTGCTTAAGAGCAGTCGGTGTAATATAATATGGCTGATTTAGAAAACGTAATATATAAATTAAGAAGAGCATTAGACAATAGAATTAGATCATTAGCAATCTCTGTTACATCTGGAGGGGTTGACAATATGGAGACATACAAGTATATTATAGGACAAATAAACGCCCTAGAGGCAACTAAACAGGAACTCTCTAACCTGCTAGACGATAAGGAGCAAAATGAAAACAGAGGCACAGTCATCAATATCAACGGCGCAAAGCCCAAAGATAATAACCCCAAATAAAGAATTAGTCGGAGTAAAAAAATCCGAACCTAAAAAAGAAATTACAAACGAAAAAGATAAACTACCACAACCTACAGGTTGGAGAATGTTAGTTCTTCCATTTAGAATGAATGAAAAATCTAAAGGTGGAGTTTTATTTTCACATGAAACTATAGACAAACAACAAATTGCATCACAATGCGGAAACGTATTAGCGATGGGTCCACAATGTTATAAGGATAAAGAACGTTATCCTCATGGCCCATGGTGCAAGGTTGGTGATTGGGTGATCTTTGCGCGTTATGCAGGATCACGTATACAAATTGAAGGTGGGGAAGTTAGGTTGTTAAATGAAGATGAAGTTTTAGCAACCATCAAGAATCCAGAGGATATCTTGCATAAATACTAACATAGAAAAGGAGAAACTATGCCAGAAGAAAAGAAAACAGTAGATATAGATACTTCAGGACCTGAAGTAGATGTAACTATTGAAGAAAAAAAGGATGAAGCCGTTATTGAAACGGAAGCACCTAAAGAGGAAACCACGGAACAAGAAACACAAAAAGATGAAACAGTAAAAGAAATAAAAAAGGAACAAAAAGTTGAAGACTCTAAATTAGAAGATTACAGTAAAGGCGTTCAATCACGTATTGCAAAACTTACTCGTAAGATGAGAGAAGCAGAACGAAGAGAGGCTGCAGCTGTAGAATATGCTAATGCGTTAGAGCAAAAAAGGAAAGTTGATCAGGAAAGATTTCAAAAAGTCGATGCTGATTATAGTAAGAAATTTGAGGAGCATGTAAAAACTGGAATGGACTCTGCGCAAAAAAGTTTAGCGCAAGCCATTGAAGCAGGTGATGCAGCTGCTCAAGTTGAAGCAAATAAACGTATTGCCGAACTAGCGTTCGAAAATGCGAAAATACAACAACAAAGAGTTGTACAGGAAGAGAAACCTGCACAGCTTTCTGACGGTGGAAAATTACCGAAACAAACTCCACAATCATTACCTGAAGCTGATCCTATGGCTGAAGATTGGGCTGCTAAAAATAGATGGTTCGGAACTGACCGAGCTATGACATTTACAGCGTTTGAGATTCACAAAGATCTAGTGGAAAAAGAAGGTTATGATCCTAAATCAAATGAATATTATGTTGAAATTGACAAACGTATAAGAGTTGACTTTCCTCATAAATTTGATAATAGTGGAGACATACAAACGACTAGACCCGTTCAGTCGGTGGCTTCTGCGAATAGAAGTGCAAAAACTGGTCGCAAACAAATGAGACTCACATCGTCTCAAGTAGCAATAGCTAAAAAATTAGGTGTGCCACTCGAAGAATATGCAAAACAATTAAAACTCACGAAGGAGGCGTAAGCATATGACAAAAGATAAAAAAACTTCTCGTGCGGCTGATACACGGTCAAAAACTGAAAGACCCAAAGTGTACAAGCCACCATCCTCTCTGGATGCACCACCAGCGCCTGACGGCTTTAGGCACAGATGGATCAGAGCTGAATCTGTAGGATTCCAAGATAGTAAAAATATTTATGGAAGACTTAGAGAAGGGTATGAATTAGTGAGAGCTGATGAATACAAAGATTCTGATTATCCTGTAGTTGCCGACGGTAAATACGCTGGAGTCATTGGAGTAGGAGGCCTATTGTTGGCTAGGATACCTGAAGAACTCGCGAAGCAACGTGTTGATTATCAGAAGAAACTTACTGAAGGTCAAGACGAAGCAGTTGAAACCGACTTGCTAAGGGAACAACATAAGAGTATGCCGATCGATGTCGATCGACAGTCTCGTGTAACCTTCGGTGGTACAAAGAAAAGTTAATTTTTTAACTATTCTCGGGATAACAACCAATTCCCTATCATCGATTTAATATAAACCCGTCTATAGAAATATAGACATAAGGAGTAATAACTATGGCAAATAGCGCAACAGCTGGTGACGGTTTGAATGCTACAAGTATGCTTGGAAATACTCCTGCTCCGCAAGGTCAATCTGCTTATAAGATTGACGCTGGATACGGAACTGCTATTTATAATGGCGCTCCCGTTGTCAGTGCAGCAGGATATATGACTGAGGGTACAGTAGTAACAACTGGAACCACATCAATGTGCGGCGTGCTAAATGGTGTTTTCTACAACGCGGCTACAACTTTGAAGCCAACTTGGGATAATTACTATGCAGGCAGCATTACTCCGGCAAACAGTGAAGATATAACAGCGTTTATTATTGACGCACCTTGGCAATGTTATGAAATCTTCTCAGATGGCGCAATCACTCAAGCGAAGTTTATGCAAACTTTTAATATGAATGCGGCAGCTGGAAGTACAGTCACAGGTAAATCAACTAACACGTTGGATATTGGATCTGAACATGCTACTAACTACTCATGGAGAGTTTTAAGGGTCGCTGACGATCCTGAAAATAACGACATAACTGCAGCTTACTGCAAACTTGTTGTTGTTTCTAACTTAAATGAGTTTGTTGATAGCGCGTAATAGGAGCATATAGACATGGCAATATCAAGAGCACAGCTAGTTAAAGAACTAGAACCAGGCCTAAATGCACTATTTGGGCTGGAGTACAAACGGTATGACAATGAGTCTGCCGAAATATACGTAACCGAGTCTAGTGACAGAGCTTTCGAAGAGGAAGTAATGTTATCAGGATTCGCTAACGCTAATGTAAAAGCAGAAGGTCAAGGCATTTCATACGATGAAGCGCAAGAAACCTACACTGCACGTTACACTATGGAAACGATCGCGCTTGCTTTCGCAATCACGGAAGAAGCTATCGAAGATAATCTCTACGATAGACTAGCTTCTAGATATACAAAAGCATTAGCAAGATCTATGTCAAACGCTAAACAAGTGAAAGCAGCTGTCCCGTTAAATAATGGTCTACCTTCGGTAGCTACTTATAAAACTGGTGACACTGTTTCTTTGTTCTCAACAAACCACACTACTATAGCTGGGGCTTGTTCGAACACACTTTCTACTCAAGCGGATTTAAACGAAACTTCATTGGAGCAGTCTTTAATAGACATCGCTGCAATGACTGATGAAAGAGGTTTAAAAATCGCTGCGAGAGGCGTGAAGATGATAGTTCCGTCTGCTAATCAGTTTAACGCTGAGAGATTATTAAAATCTCAAGGTAGAACTGCTACAGCAGATAATGATATCAATGCAGTCAACTCTATGGGAATGATTCCTCAAGGATACAGAGTGAACCATTTCTTAAATGATTCTGATTCATGGTACATTATTACGGACGTTCCTAATGGTATGAAACACTTTGAAAGAACTCCATTGACAACTTCAATGGAAGGTGATTTCGATACTGGTAACGTTAGATACAAAGCTAGAGAACGATACGTCTTCGGCGCATCGGACTATAGAGGTATCTTCGGCGTTGAAGGTGCGTAACCTAAACTAATTATGTGGCGGAACATAGTTCCGCCACATTTTTTTATAGAAAGAAAAATGCTACCAACAATTGTTGTTGATAATTTTTTTAAAGATGTAAATGAAATAATAAAATTATCAAAAAAATTTAAATATTTTCCTCCTAAAAAAGAAGAACATTGGGTAGGTCTTAGAACTAAATCTTTACATATTAATAATTATAAATTATTTAATTTTATTATTTTAAAAATTTTAAATTTTTATTTCCCTACTAAAAATATTACATATAAAAATAGCTTTATTTATTTTCATAAATTAATGCCTGGGTGTAAAAAAAGTAATGGTGAAACTCATTATCATACTGATAGTAATGTTAAATTAGCTGGAATAATATATTTAAGTAAAGGAGATGTAAAAAATGGAACTACTCTTTTTAATAAAAAAAAGAAAAAACAAATAATAGTTAGTAATGATTTAAACACACTTGTATGTTATGAGGGCTCTAAATATCATGGTCCAACACTTTTAAATGTAAACAAGGAAAGATTAACCATGAATATATTTATTAAAAACATAAAAATATTTTAAATATGTATGACCACAGTTTTGCCACATTTTACAAATACAGTGAGAAAATGAAGAAATTCCTAGTAAAAATATGGGCTTATGATCACTATACTTCTTTTGAAGTAGAAGCAGAAGATAATGCTAAATCTATTGAAAAATCTATCCTTGACAAAATTGGAGAAAAGAGTATAAACTGGGAATCAACGGGAATGTTTTCGAACACTCCCAACAGAATAACCTATGAGGAGGTTAGTCATGACCGAAGACCTATACAAACAGAAAAGGTCCTTGGAGTTGAGGTGGCAGTTGGAGTATGAGCAAAATGGCAAATATACTCTTAACATGGTCGAAATTGATAATGCAATTAAAGGTGTTATTACTGAGATCAAACTGGAAGAATCTAAAATTGCAGATAGAGAAAATGCAATTGAAGCTTCGGCCGCCCAAGTTTCTGTGGCAACTTAAATAAAGCCACATCGCTGAAAACGTACTTTTATGCAGGGATCCCTTGCACTCTACTAAAATCTAATATATACAATAATCACTATACAATTAATTAGAACATAGACGCGTATAGTCGACGGCCTAGAGACTATGTTCGGAAACTAGGAGGATATAATTATGGCAAATACAACGTTTTCGGGACCAGTAAGATCATTAAATGGTTTTATTAGTTTCGGACCTAAAGCAGTCGTGAGCTTAACTGCTGATACAACTTTAACTGTAGCAGATCATGCAGGTAGAGTTATTACCTGTAATGATGCGGATGGTAAATTTACTTTACCTACTATTACAGTGGGTAGTTCATCAGCGGTAGCTGGAGCAAATGACTATAATGTAGCAAGTAATCTTGGATGTACTTACACATTCTGGGTAGAAACTGCAGCAACAGACATGGATATTAAAACTGACGGAACTGATAAGTTCTACGGTGCTATATATACAGGTATTGATGATAGTGCTGGTGGAAAAACATTCATTTCTGATTCATCAAGTAATGATGTACTAACTATGAATGGTTCAACTAAAGGCGGACTCGCTGGAAGTTGGGTACAATTCACGGCAATAGCAGATAACGCTTACTATGTCACAGGACAATTATTAGGGTCAAGTACTCTGGTAACACCTTTTGCTGACGCGTAATAGGTAAATAATTTTTGTGGGCTCCTTCGGGAGCTCACAAAAGAAGGAGAAAAATATGAGTACATATCCAGTGGATATAAAGACAGCAAACATAACAACTGCAACAACTACAACTGTTGTAGATGGTCCTGCAAGAATTTTAGGACTTTCTTGGGTACAACCTTATAATGTAGCAGCAGGAACAATTACAGTTCTTGATGATTCTAGTAGTGTATGGGTAGTAGATGTTCCAAGAACAAATGATTCAGATGCAGGAGATAGTAAATCTGTGGCTGGTTCTATTATGTTACCAGGAACAGGAATTAGATGTGGAACAAAACTTAAAGTTACAAATGCTGTAACTACGCATGTTACTGTCTATTATGGATAGGAGTTTAGATGGCAAATACAACATCTGGCTCTTACACATTTGAAAAGAATTTTGCAATTGATGACATCATTGCAGAAGCGTACGAGCGTATCGGTCTAGTAGGAACTGCTGGACATCAAATTCATAGCGCTCGAAGATCTTTAAATATTTTATTTCAAGAATGGGGAAATAGAGGAATTCACTTTTGGGAAGTAGGTGATACCAATATTGACTTAATTGAAGGCCAAGCAGAGTATACTTTTTATCGATCAAGTGATGATGGAACATCTTCTGTTACAGTAGGTGGAACTTCTGGTGCTTCTACTTATGGACTCTCTGATATTTTATCTGCTCAATATAGAACGGATAGAACGGCTACAGATCAAACAGATTTACCCATGACAAAAGTTGCAAGATCAACTTATGCAGCTTTCTCTAATAAATTAACTAAAGGAACTCCAAGTCAATTCTGGGTTCAAAGATTCGTGGACAAAGTTACGGTAACCATTTACCCAACACCTAATTCTACAGCTGCATCTAAAGATATGCATATTTACTTTGTTAAAAGAATTCAAGACGTAGGAGCTTATACAAATGCAACTGATGCTCCTTATAGATTTGTTCCTTGTATGACAGCAGGTCTAGCATTTTATTTATCTCAAAAATA
>Ga0208299_1003269_pt1 | contig 10300 bp, 14 predicted proteins | sample 15_taG_FD_184089 | JGI IMG/M metagenome (GOLD analysis project Ga0208299, IMG submission 184089) | Marine viral communities from the Subarctic Pacific Ocean - 15_ETSP_OMZ_AT15312 metaG (SPAdes) (version 2) | ecosystem: Environmental > Aquatic > Marine > Oceanic | place: Pacific Ocean | collected...
TTTTGAATAATGGCTATCGTATGTAAAATCTATATACGCTTGCAATTCTTTCAAAACTTCACTTTCTTTAAATTTATAATCTATGCTCATAATATTATTATCTCATATTTTAAATCATATGTCAAGAGAAATGGGGAGGATTCCTCCCCGCATCTTCTAAAAAGATTATGCTACTTCTTAAAACATTTAAACTCTATGTGTTGAAGTGTCCGCACTCATCACGATATATATAAATTACTTTTTATTCTGACTAATGACTTCTCATAATACTCTGTAGATGGTTCGCCAGATATACAAACTCTATCCAATTCTCTGGCCGCAACATATGTTGTTGCACTACCACCATAAGGGTCTACAATAATATCACCTTTATTAGAATGTTTCTCTATTAATTCTTTAATTAGTGGTAATGATTTTTGTGTAGGGTGAAATCTATCCCTACCAGAATAAATTGGAAATTCATACATCCCATTATCATACTCACTATTGAATGTCGCCTTACCACCCTTAACACAGCTTACCGCAATTTCTTTTGAATTGGATAAGTAGGTAGCTTTCTGATTTACTGGTACTGGATTAGTTTTTACCCATACTATTAATCTATGTTTTGAAAATTTATTTAACAATTTAAATAGAGTTTGAATTTTCCACATATCAAAAAATATAATACATGAACCACCCGGTCTTAATATTCTATAGAATTCTTTTATGGACTTTTCCAAATCTTCTATAGTATAATTCTTATCCCAATCTCCATAATCTGTAGAATAAGCAAAAGTTCGTTTATAATTTACTTCTACTACTTCACCGTCACGAATGCTTGTTGATTTTTGTTCGTAACCTTTGTCGCCTGGTTTTCTTTCACTATGAGATTGCATACCACTTTTTCTAGAAATGATATAAGGTGGATCAGTAAGAACCAGATCCACACTTTTATCTTCAATATCTGAAAGTAATTCTAGATCAACCTGCTTTGTAAACTTGGATTCCATTACTGGTATCGTAAAAAGACAACAACAATTTCTTCAAACTTAATGAACTTGCGATATTCTTCAATCTCATTTTCAATAATTTTTCTCTTACTTTCTGAATTAATCTTCTTGACCTGATCGGTAGTGCCGGCATAAATGGTTACGACTGCTCTTTTTTTGTTTGCTACAGTACAATCTTTAACTAGTCTACCCAGCATCTCTCCATCATATCCTGCTACTGTTGTAGCGCCAAGGTGAACCATATTGTCATAAGCAATATTATCTTCATATGATAACACAGTTGCTTTGAGTTCTGGTTTAGACCACTTTTTTATTGGTGATCTACGTCCACCAATTCCGTCGTGGTGTGCAATCCAGTTAGCAATCGTTGCTGAATTTATTTGTGGATATCTTTCTAAAAAATCGTGCTGTTGTTCTTGTGTAGGTTTGGGATCTAATCCAGCTTCAATTCTCTCATCAATGAGCTCATAAAATTCAAGTTTAATATCCTCATCCTTAACACTTTGTCTTTCCTCAAAGATAGTATTCAGTCCATTACATATTGCCTTGAGGGTAGATAATTTTGAATCGCAATTCTTTTCAAAATCAATAATATAAGCATCTGTTTCAAAGATACCTACTCCTACTGAAATTTGTATCCCATGATTACCACCAGCAACCTTAGTAGAATTTCCTTCATGAAGAACCTTCTTATCTTTAAAAACATCTCTTGAAAAGTAAACAAGAGTTGGTTTTCTTAAACCACTATAGTCATTTGTAGATTGTACTTTTCTGATCTGACTATTGATGAACTCCTCATTTATCAATTCATCTCTAGACTGTACTCTGGTCTCATCCTTAACCGCATACTGTCCTGGAAGTGGTTCCGTGAAGAACGGAAGTAAAGGAACATTTTTCTTAACTGCAGGCCACGTTCCATCCTGGATTTGTGATACGATATTCTGTACATCATTACTCATAATATTTTTTCTCCATACTTATAGATTTCCTTTTTAGTTACAGAAGCTCCTAATCTAGGATCTTTCTTCTGTAAAACTGTAGGAAAAGATTTTTTTAATTTGGGTAACAGAATAGATAGAACATCCTTACCTGACAATTTCCAAATTTCAGCTATCTTACCACCATCAAAACGAGCAAAATAATGATTCTTATATTTACCTATTTTTTTTTCAATCAAGTAGCGTTCCTGTTCTTCCCAACTATCCTGAACACTAATACCATTATAAGCTCCACTAATAGTTTTGCCTGTAGTAGATTTATATTCAGCTTCACCATCTTCATCAATAGCATCTGCACCAGCTAATGTAATTGATACCTGATGATCTAATGTTCCGGCCATAAGAATCTCCTTAGACCGAGCATATGAAAAAGGATCACCCCATCCATTTGCTTCACAAATTGCATACATTAATTCGTATGCTTTTTTATATTCTTGTACTGTTGTATTCATAATAAGTTCTCCATTATTACATGTAAGTATATATTATACTACATGTAAGAATAGATGTCAAGCATTTTACCTACCCCAACCAGGACGGCGAGGTTTTTTCTTTTCTTTTTCTTTTCGTCTTTCTGAAAATGTCATTAGAAAAACTATAATACCACCAACAATAAGGCCTGTAACCATACCTGTGATTATATCAAAAAGAAACATAAAAAATGGAGTGGACTAGCTCTTAACTGCTAGGGGTAATTTTGGTGTGCCCTCCGTTATTGGCTAGCCCACTCCATATACTCAATCAATTACTTCTTTTGATTAACAAAATCGTAAAATTTCTGAGCTGTATCCATAATCTGTTCGACGCCGGGTACCGTAGGCATTTCTACCTTTGTTACCAATTCATCTCCTTCTTTCTGAATACTGGTTTCAAACTGACCCCATTTTGCATGGTAATCATTCTGTACAAATTCCTTGGCCATACCAAGCAGTTCTGTACGGATTTCATAACCATTCTTATTAAGGGTTACTTGTGGCAATTTTGCCGCATCGGCAAATTTCTGCCATTGTGTTTCAGTTGTTTTATTTTCACTCATCATAATTTCCTCTGTGTGTGTAAGTGTGTTAAAATATCACCCATAAAAAGGCGGGTGTTAAATAAATAAAAGCTATTATAGCACAAGCTGATAATAAAGCAATTATCTCTTTCATTTTTATTGTACCTCTGTGTGTGTGTTTAATGTTAACCTATTTTTACGAGTCTTGGTTTTTTCTCGTCTGGGATAACTCTCTCAAGATTAATCAAGAGCATCCCATTTTCCATCTTTGCATCTTTCACAACGATATCATCCGCCAAAGTCCACTTACGGCTGAACTGACGAAATGAAATACCACGATGTAAAAGTTCTACATCATCAGCCTCTTCCTTCTTGGCTTTAGTGCGAACTGTAAGAACCCCATCACCGACCTCAACTTCTAGGTCATCACGGGACAAACCGGCAAGGGCCAGTTCGATAGTAAAATCTGTATCACTATCCTTACGAATGTTGTAGGGTGGGAAACCAGTTGATGCAGCCTGGTGTGATGCGTAGTCTTGTAGCCGGTCAAAGACACGGTCAAAACCTACAGCATAGGGGGTTAAAAGATTCCGATCAAAGTGATCGAATACGTTTGCGAGTGCTTGTGTAGTTACCATTTCAGTATCCTCCTTAAATATCAAGCAAGGTTAAATTGAGAAACCCCGAAGGCATTTCTCACTTCTATTTATGCAAATGTTACTATTGACATAATAACAAATACACTCCACAAGATGACCCATCCTAAAGCGGAGAGCCATTTGAGAACAAAAGCATATGCTCTCAGTGGTTCTAAATTTCCAGCGCGCTGATGAATTTTCAAAGCCCTCTGCAATTCAGTCTTAACTGCTAAAGGTAAAGGCCGCATATCGGCCGACCATTCATCCCAAGTCTGGAAAAAATCTAAATTCGATTGTTTGTAAGCAAGTTCATAAACATCTTTTGGCTCCCACTGTTCAGCCCATGCCACTAATGTAATGTAATCATGGTCCGCAACGTGCTCATACTGAATCTTTATATTCGGTAAAAACTTGGCCAGTTGAGTAGCTAAATAATCTACTAATTTATTCCGCTTGATCAATATTCTTTCTCCTACGTTGTAGTAGTTTACGATTCTTTTGGGCTGTCTGCAAGTGATGCCGATTAGCCCTTTGAATAAAAGTAATACCATCTAAATGGTCTACTTCATGCTGGATAATCCGTGAAGTCATACCCACAAATCTCTCCTCATATTTAGTACCATCCACATCATAATACTCCAATACAATATCTGTGGGACGTTTGACCTTTACAAACAGGTCAGGAAAACTCAAACAGCCCTCAATCATATACATAGTTTCTTCACCAAACTCTGTAATCTTGGGGTTGAAATAAGCAGATGAAAAATCTTCAACACCTTCAGTCTGTAAATTGCCCATACCGATTACAATAACACTGGTATCCAAACCAACCTGAGGAGCGGCGAGGCCAACTCCCGGACCTGCGCGCCGTGCGTCCTGTAGCTCTTTCACCAATTCTTTTGGATCCATAGATGGATCCTCAAAGTTCCACAAAGAAACCTTTTTCCTCAAAATTGGATCTAATTCTTTAACTAAATTCATATCTATATTATACAACATTCTCAAAGAAATGTCAAGGACATTGGGTAATTCATTATCAATAATTCTGTCCTCTCTGCAGAAGAAACTCGAGCGTTAATAGAATGGGTTTTTTCCTCATGCCACACAAACTCATCGCGTGGAAGCACTATTTCCAAGTCTGGAAAGTGGTAATAACTAAGGGCCCAGCGCGCGTTGGTGCTGCGCAGTTGCCGAAGCAAATCCATATGGTCTGCGTGGTCGAAATCATCCTCAGTATAGTAATGTTCCATGTTATAATAAGGTGGATCCACATAAAAGAAAGTGTCTTTACTATCATACTCAGTTATTATTTTCCGATAATCATCATTCTTTACGGTTAGTTTGGCTAGCTTTTTTAGATATTTGTCATCACCTAGCTTCTCTGTGAAGATTTTGTATTTCTCTTTGTATTTTGTTTCTATGTAAATCTTACTCTTTTCAGTTAGATTATCCCCACCTGTAAATATCTGCATCTGTAAAAGCATATACTTGGCAGCCATATTGAAGTCGGGTATATCAAACCTAATAGACCTGTAAGAAAAGACCTCATCTCTATACTGCTCAAACTTCTCAGGGTTGTGTAAGTCATCATAATAGGACATCAATACACCCTTGAATAAATCTGGGTCATCACTAGCACAACTAAACACATTACATAGGTGCCTGTTATAATCATTATAGACATTAGTTTCTACAGGAGTCTTGTTTGACATCCAATAGACCCACATAGCACCACCGAATGGCTCCACATATGTCTTTATGTTAGACGGTATATATGGACTTATCCATGTTGAGTGTTGTTTTTTGCCACCCATATACGGAAACATTATGATACCACCTGTGTAAAATTACCTTCTTTTCTAAACATAATCATATGCTCAAACTTGTCAATGGATAAATCTGTTTTATGTGAAACTAAAAATACATTCTCATTTGACAGTGTGTCCAGTATCCTTAGGAATTCCTCTGTGCCATTGGCGTCTAAACTACTGTCAAATATTTCATCAAGGATAAGGAGATTGGTGTTGGTGCTATTCTTCATCTTGGCTATCTGTCGCCATGTAAAGAGAAGTGCCAAGTCTATTCTCATTTTTTCACCTTCACTAAAGTTAGCATAGCCAAACACATCACGGAATCTACTCTGTATCGTTTCATTGAATTGCTCATCTAAATTGAATTTCACCTGGAACTCCAACTTGTTTAGATAACCATTGATAAGTTGGTTCATTATGGGGAGATACTTTTTGATAATCTTGGTCTTGATGCCGGAGTCCTGAAGAAGTTGTTTGGCTATGGTAAAATAATTACCATCTTCTGTCATCTTATTCTTCTCTTTTTCTACCGTAGTCATCTCTTCCTTATAAGTTTTGAGTTTAGTTTTATCTTCTGACAATTCACCATCTACATTTTTGATAGAGTCCATCTGCTCAACCAATTCATCACTAAAATTGATAATAGAGTTTGATGATGATGTTTTCTTTGCCGCCTCTACTTCCCAATCTCTAGCATCTTTTCGTATGTCCTCATATAATTTACTTCGGTCTTCCATCTCCGATACTTGAGCAACTAACTCACCTAAAGCGATATCATTGGCTGCCAGTTTTACATTTCTATCCTCTATGGCCTGCTTCTTGAATTCCTCATCTATGTGTTGCTCACAAGTTGGACACTCATCATTCTTCTCAAAAAATTCTATCTCTTGTCTAGCCTTACTCGCCTTGTCTTGCAACTTCCACTTGAAGGAAGACATTTTTTGTGTATCTTCATCCAACTTTTCCTGTTTCGGTTTGATGTTTGTATTCCAATCATTGAATTTGGCCTTTAGATCACTTGCTTCCTTTTTAATCTTATCATACTCTAGCTGGTTCTTCTCTAACTTTTTCTCTAAAGATATAAGAGATGTTTTGCCTTTCTCTTTTGTCTTTGTGATATGGTCCTGGGTCAACTGAATTTTACTAATCAACAATTCATATTCATAAGTTATTTCTTGTTGCCGGATTTTCAATTCCTTTCTTCGTTGCTTGAGTAATACATTCATCATAGAGAAAATCTTAATGTCTAAAATGTCCTCGACCACTTCACGCCTATGGGATGGTGTCAACTGCATAAATGGAACAAAAGATGATGAACCTAGAATAACCACCTGAGTAAACGACCTGTAATTCAATTTGAGTATGTTGTTTTCTAAATGGCGCTGATAGTCCCGCACACTAGCGTCCTGGTCTATCAGTTTATTATTCATATAGATTTCACACTTATTTGGTTTAATGCTTCTGACTATGTGATACTTCTTTCTGCCAATACTGAACTCCACATCAACTCGGCAATCTGAACCATTCACACTATTTACCAATTGGTCTTTGTTTATCTTTCTAAAGGGCTTACCGAATAAACCGAAAGTCAAAGCATCTAACATAGTAGATTTGCCTGAACCATTGTCTCCTATTATTAAAGTTGAATGGTGTTTATCCAATTCTATCTCTATGGGTGTATTCCCTGTACTCAAGAAATTTTTAAACTTTACTGACTTAAACTTAATCATTCAACTTCATTAGCCTCTACATACAACGACTTCAACAGTCGATGGAGTTTTTTCTTATTCAATGCCTTACTATCAATCTCATCCACATAACGCTCCAATAATGATAATGTATCTTCTATTTCTTCCAAACTGGTATCTGCTATAGTATCTGGATCAAGGTCACTGAAATCCTCAACAATCTTTAGCTCATAAAAATTACCTTCAGCATAACACCTGTCTACAAATCTATCAAAGGTATAAAAATCTGACTTATTGATTACTACAATCTTTACATAAGAGCCTTCATAAGGAGATAAGTCCTTCTCCAATACATTCTCTTTTGTATCATCATAATAAATTTTCTGGAATAATTTATATGGGTTCTCGTAAAACTTAAACTCTCTTGTGTCTGTATCAAAAATATGAAAACCTTTTTTAGTTTGCCAATCTGCCCATGTTATTTCATACGGAGCACCAACATATCTGATATGCCCGTCATCACTCTGTAAATGGAAATGCCCGGAGAATACACGCTCAAATCTCTTAAAATCATCCTTCTCTAAACCTGAATCATTAACAACACCATCTAACATTTCAGCTCCAACAATAGCCAAATGTCCCATTGCTATATCTGCCTTTGCTTTAGAGATAATTCTTATTGACTTCGCCTTATTATCTGATGCTAACCATGGAATAAAACAAATATTTAAACCATCAAAGTCTACTACCTGAGGTGTGTTCTTATATAAATTAAAAACATATTCAGAACAAGTCAACTCAACCGAATTTACTTCATTGGTACTCTTAAAATAACAATCATGGTTGCCCAAAATAATATGTAAATCTATGCCTTGAACCTTGACTGGCTCAAAAAACATTTCCTTTGCCAACTTCAGTGTATTGAAATTGGAATACTTACGTCTATCAAACACATCACCCATATGAATGATGGTCTTAACATTCTCCCTATCTAAAGTGGGGAAAAAATATTCGTCATAAAATTTCTTTTGGAATTCAGCATATTGTAGGTTGTCATTTTTTCCTTGAAAGTGAGTATCACTTATCAACGCTATTAACATAAAAAATCCTATTCATCAGCATGGAATACATACTTGTCCAACATTTCATCGAAACTCTGTTGAAAATCTCTTTCATCATCGTGTTTCTGTAAAGCAATTCTATTTTCTATACCAGTTTCTTTCAGTAATTTTTCTCTAATAGATTGCTGTTTCTTTTCTTTTTGAATCCTACGAATAAATGCGTAGTAAATAATCTGTGTAAAATAAGCAAAAGGATTAGTAGAAAAGTTGGGATCAAACTTATCTATATACTGTAAGCAGTTTTCGATACCATCTGATATCATCTCCTCACGGTAAGTATAATTGATAAAGTTAGGACGATAAGACAAATGATTAGCAATCTTCAGGATACACTCTCCTAGATAATTACTAATCTGTGGCTTAGGTTCGCCTTGAGCTTCTGCCTCAGCTATCAATTCTTTTCTTTCGATTATTGCTTCCAAAAACTTCTTGTTATCTACATAATGGTGTTTTTTCTTTTTCTTCTTTGCGGCCATCGGATATTCCTCATTGTACATAATCTCCAAAAAGACCTGTAATAACTTCTACAGCATCCTCAAGATTATCTAATCTCCAAGAAGCATTATGTTGAATGAGTGGATGTTCCATTAGATATTCATCATCTGATACCACTACAAGGGGCTTTCTCAAACCAATAGCCCAACCAATTTCAATCACGGTACCATATGATGGTCGCCGTTCATTCAATTCTTGTGGGAGATAGGCTAGAACCAAATCACACGATTCAGTATCTAACCAATTCTTGGTTGCTATTGCTCTAGGATCGGACCACATTTTTTCTGTGGCACCCGGATCTGTATACCTCATACCCTCTTTTAATGGCTCACAACGGAGTGGTGAAATACCAATAATACCATACGGCAATCGGCTTGTCACCCAATCACGCCATTCATTTGCTTCTTTGTCATCACACTCGGCAATAGGGCCGGCGAGATAGACGGTTTTTCTTAAACTCATATAAAATGCCTACTTTTTATTTTTTAGACACTTATATAATAACACGGCTAAAGTAGATTGTCAAGAGTTTTTATTTTTACTCCAAGAACCGACATCAATAGTTTTTAAATCAAACTCTCGGTCCATATATTTCCATTCTATTTTAACTGGACTAAAGGCCTTTAAGAAGTCAAATACAATCTGTGGATCAAATGGCCCACAAGTATACACATCCATCTGCATCAATGCAGGAGAAACTTCTTCCCATACATGGACAGCAATATGACTGGTCTCTATAATAGCAACTGCAGTTAGTCCTTTGTTTCCCTCAACATCAACATAAGCAAAATGTGGCCCATGTAACAATTTCATGCCAATCTTATCAATCAATTCTTCTATCCATGTAGCCAGAGATTCCCCATCTTTCTCTTGAGGTGGATCATTTACCTCTGCCCTGATAATTATGTGTTTATGTTCTGGTTTTTCCATATTAAGAATCTTCATCTGTACCTAGTTCAGCTTCTATTAATGCCTTCACAAAAGCCTGTGGTGAAATCTCATTCTTTACGGCAGATATAATAAACTCAGCTAAATGAATCTCTTTTTCTATCCAAAACTTCTTACGTTGTAATTCTTCTAATTGAGAATTATAAAAATCTAACTCTTTTTGCTTACGGACCTTTTGCTCTATGATATCCGTGATAGAAATTATATTCAAACCTTTTTCCATTTATGCTTGACTTATATATTTTTATATGGTATAATATACAGCAGTGTTTGAGCCAAAGATAGGTATAGCACTCAATGAAGAATCCTTTTAGTAGGTTGGTGTGTTATTCTAGCTTCTACATCTTCCTCATTCAGTTCATCAAACAGCTCTTCCATCTCCATTTCTCCATCAGAAACTCCAAGTAAATCACGAACCCTTCTAGCATTTTCTTCCATCTTCTGTAGAAACTGTGTTTCATCCATGTCATCATCTTTATTTTCTTCTATCTCAGCCTTTACTCTGGAAGATACCATTTTATAATACAATAAGATTTCAGGTGCTAGATCACCAAAAGCCATTATCTTTTCTTTATCTATAATAAAACTGATATCTTTAGTAAAATTAATCCA
>Ga0208299_1003270_pt1 | contig 10299 bp, 8 predicted proteins | sample 15_taG_FD_184089 | JGI IMG/M metagenome (GOLD analysis project Ga0208299, IMG submission 184089) | Marine viral communities from the Subarctic Pacific Ocean - 15_ETSP_OMZ_AT15312 metaG (SPAdes) (version 2) | ecosystem: Environmental > Aquatic > Marine > Oceanic | place: Pacific Ocean | collected...
TTACGTAATCTATAATTATGCAGAACAGCTATGGTCAGTTGGCACAATGGTAAGAGGGGCATGGGCACCGGAAGGTATTTATGATAATCCTTTAGCTAGTACAGTTTCTAATACAGCTACTTATATTTACAAACACGAATCAGGGACAGATGATGTTAGTTCTGCAATAACCGCATCTGTTACATCAGGTGATGTTGAAATTGATACTGATGGAAATCAAATGATGTATGTTCGTGATTTTATTCCAGACTTTAAAGATCAAGCAGAAGATGTAACCGTAACTTTGAAATTTAGAGATCATCCAAACGGATCGCAAAGAACTGAAGAAACTATTACATCAGCAACATCTACTACACATGCAAGTATGCGTGCACGTGGACGTCAAGTATCTATGGTAGTATCAAGTGCAGCTACAAGTTCACATTGGCGACTAGGAGATTTAAGATTTAATATGCAACCAGACGGGGAGAGAAGTACATGAGCACTAAATGTAGTTATTGTGGAGAAACTGTTGAAGACGGCGAAGTATGTAAAACTATGGCTTGTAAAGGTAGAGAAAACACTACACACAGTGAACCACCAAACGACTTTCCATATAAACAACCGGAGGAATAATGTCGGGAAATAGATTTAATAGATTACCTTTAACTAATGCAATGGAAATTTTTCAATTAAAAAATGATATGAATGTTTTAGCATCGGCTGTAGAACAAGAACTTTTAAAAATGTCACATAAAATAGGTGAAGAAGACTCTATTTCTGTAACTGACCAACTTGCGTGGTTTATGAGTGCATCATAATGGCTACAGTTTTTAAAAATGTTGTAACTGAAATTGACACTACTGGTAGCGGTCAACTTATTTTTCGTTGTCCTGCTGGCAAAACTGCTTTGATTAAAACTCTAACTGTTGCAAATGAAAACGCTAGCGCTTCAAATTTTTATTTAGCGTTTGAGGATAATTCAATAAGTACAACTTCTCGCCCTATACTATACGGAACAAATAATGCATCCACTACAAAAGTACTAACCGTTCCCCTTGTACTAGAAGAAAATGACGAAGTACTTTGGCAAACAAGTGTTGCTGATCAGAATATAACAATGGCATATACTTTAATAGACACAGGTATAAAACAAAGATATAGAATGATTACTAAACAATTAACTACTGCAGACTCTGCTGATGCTTTTCTTACCTGTCCAACAGGTAGTACTATAATTACTAATTTTGTAGCTTTTTATAATCAATCAGGCAGCACCGCTAGTAGTAATAGTTTTACTATTACAGACAGTTCGGCTAGTGCTACAAAAGTTATTGATAAAGGAGCTCTAGGAAATGCAGCTCAAGTTCCTTATCATAGAGCGTTTGTCCTTGAATCTGGTGATAGTCTAAGTTTTACTCCGGATGAACAACCATTTAATATATTTTGTTCATACCTAGAGATAAGAAATCCTGTAACAAGGTCATAATTATGATTGAATATAAGGCAAAATACTAGTAGATTGGAGAGATTATGGGATTTGGCAAAAGTTTAAAAAAATTCGTTAAAAAAGCAGCACCGATAGTAGCAATGGTTGCTCCGTTTATTCCGGTACTTGCTCCATTTGCACCTATGATTGGTGCAGTAGCAGGAGGAATGAGTGGAGGAGCAAAAGGCGCCTTAATGGGCGGTCTTGGTGGCTTTATGGCAAGTGGTTTGGCTGGTGCTGGAGCAGCAGGTGGAGCTGGTAAGTTTTTAACATCTGGAGCAGCTGGTGGTGCCCGATTATCAGGAATAGCTCAACCTGGATTATTTGCAAGAATGGGCGCTGGACTTAAAAAATTTGGGTCTGGAATAAAAGGTGGTATTGCTGATTTCGGAAAAATGTTTACTACACCTGGAACTGCACAAGCAGGTCAAGGTATAATGCAAGCTATGCCAACACAATCACAAGTTGCTGGTAGACCAACAAATTTTGGTTTTGATAGAGCTGGCGTTGCTAGTTTACCAGCGAGTAGTGGATTCTTAGGTCCGGACACTGGTGTTGGTCCATGGAGTGACATAGCTAAAAATGTTATGTCATCAGTAGCGTCACCAGAAGAAGGAGAAGCTGCTAACGCAGGTAGTGCAGCGCTAGAAATTTATAACACACAAATGCAGGGTCAAGGAAGCCAAGGCGGTTTTATGGATTTTGCAACAAACTTATTTAGTGAACAAAATCTTCCTATGACAGCCGGCATTGCTGGAATGCTTGCACAAATGTGGGAAAATAAACAAAACGAAGGTAGAGGTGAAGTGACTTGGGGAGAAGGTATAGATTATTCTAGCCCAACACGTGGAACTGCATTAACTACTCCTGCTGCAGCTAACGGTGGCCGTATAGGGTTTGCCAATGGTAGTAATCTTTATTCTGGTGATACTGGTGAACAAAGTTTATACAGAGATTTAGTAAGAGTTTTCACTGGTGAAATTACTGGTGCAGAAGCACGAGCAATAATGGAAGCAGCACAAGGTGATCTTGGTCCAAGAGCAATTGAAATGGCAAAACAGGAAGCATCCTATAAGCCAAGTGAAAGATTGAATCGTAAAGCAAATGGTGGTATCATTAGGCTCGCACGTGGTGGCGAACCAACTCACGAAATGGACTATCGTGGTGGCGGTTTTATACCAGTAGGCGCACGAGAACGGGCAGATGATGTGCCTGCAAGATTATCAAAAAATGAATTCGTAATGACGGCCGACGCTGTACGCGCAGCAGGCGGCGGTAGTATTGATCGAGGATCACAAAGAATGTATGATTTAATGAACAATTTGGAGGCACGAGCATAATGGCAACATACGACGAATTAATACGCGAAAGAATGGCGGGTACGGTTTTACCTACATACGAAAGATTGATTCAGCCAGAAAATGTTCCAACTGGAGAACAACTTGTTCCAGGATTCACTCCTATGCAAGAACAAGCTCAACAAATGATGCAGGGTGGTATTGAATCTTACTTACCATGGATGACACAAGCCGGACAAGCAGCAGGATCAGCAATGGATGCAACAGCTCCTGGTGCGGTTTCAGCGTATATGAATCCGTACATTCAACAAGTTGCGGATACAACAATGACAGACCTCAATCGTCAATTCGGCGCACAACAAGCGCAACAACAGCAACGACAAATTCAATCAGGCGGCTTTGCTGGATCAGCAAGTCGTGGTGCTATTATGGACGCAGAACTTGCCCGCGCACAAGGTGATGCTACTGCTAAAGCAATGTCTGGATTATATGCTGGTGGATTTGATCAAGCAACACAGGCAGCACAAGCAGCAGCTGGTCAGCAAGCAGGTATTGCTGGCATATATGGTGATCTTGGTAGAATGGCACAGCAAAGTATGTTTGGGGACATTAATCAAATGATGAGCATGGGAGAACAGCAAAGACAAATACAAGCTGGACGAACTATGGCAGATTGGAGATCCCCTTATTTTGGAATTGGACAATACACAGAAGCATTAAAAGGTGTACCTCAATCTGGTAATATTTATCAATCTCCTAATCCAGTATTGACTGGCATGCAATATGGCATGGGTGCCTCTAATCTGCTGGGCAGCTAAGAATGGATGAAGTTCTAAAGAGAAAATTATTTAATACTCCAAAGTACGAACATAAAAGTACAGGGATCGCTAGTGGCTTGGAATACAGATCAGGGTACAGGGTCGGCGGACGAGTTGGATTTGCTAGAGGTCGTTTAGTAGATTATGGAAAAGAATCAATTTATGACACCGATGTTGATAAAGAATCAATTTATGACACCGATGTTGATTTAGAAAAAATTAATCCTAAACTAAAGTTAAAACCTGGTGGACGAGGTGACTTTGCAATTGAGGACGAAGACTTAAAACCTGACCTAGGCAAGCTGTTCAGAAAAGAACACGGTAGAGGAACATTTACACCAATGTATAGTGCGCCTTTTTTTGACCCAGACATTATTTACCCTGCTGTTGGTACTGGATTAGAAGACTTAAAACCTGATCCTGATGATCCATTTTCTACGGCTTACCAAGATTTACCTTGGTCATTACCTTCATCTGATTATGAGGAGCAAGTACCAACAATTAAACGAGAGTTAGGACAAATGGAAAAAATACCTAAACTAGGTAAACTGGATGATGATGGTACAAATAAAGAGAAAGTAGAGTTTATGTATAATGCAGACAAAGAACGTAATAAAAGGTACGAAGAATATGATGCACTAAGAGCAGCTAAACGCGAAGAATACGATGCAGAGTTAAAAGCACTAAGAGAACGACAAAGCAGTGATAAAAACAAGATGGCACTGCTCAATATGATTTCTGCAGCTAATGACCCTAATTTACAAGTCGGTCAATCAAGAGTAGCCGCAGGCGCAGGTGCTTTAACTACAGCAGCACAAGAAAAAGTTGCATGGCGTAATGCGCAAGCTGAACAAGATTTAGAAATAAAAGGCAGTAGAGATGAAGCTGATTTACTTTTAAGACAACAACGAGATGAGAGACAAATTCAAAATTTAGAGGAATTAGAAAAGTATGAAAGAAAAGCACAAATGGATAAAATATATAAAAAAAATTCAATTTTAATACAGAATATAGAATGGTTTGAGAACAGACTAGGAAAAAAACTACCTAAAGAAAAAATAGAAAAAATCCTAGAAGAAGCTGTGGGTGGAAACGACGTTGATAACCAGATACTTGACCTCTTAAATTCTTTACCTGGCGTGGCAAAAGCACTTAGAGCACAACTAGACCCAAAAAAAGAGCCTAGTGATGATCCAATAACTTCTGCTGAACTTGAAATTTTAAAATCACAGGAATTTATATATACTGGTGGAGAAATACCAGGAGGTAAAGATGGTGGCCGTGTAGGATATCAAGTAGGAGGTGGTGTAGAAACTGAAGAAGGTGTTCCAATGGTTATGACTTACGATCAACTAAGAGATAAACTACCACCATTTATTACTGACGATATTGTTAAACTAATTGCATACAGTCCAGAAGCATTTAAGGACTTTGCAAATATTGAAACACAACAGGACGTTGAAGAATTCAATGATAAATACGATGTTAATTTAGTATTGCCTGATCCAGAACAAATGGATTATGCAATGCCAAGTACTGATGCAGCACAAGAGCCTGCTGCAATGCCTGTACCCGTGCCACCTGCTGTCGCGGCGAACCCACAAATGCCCATGCAGACTGGCACGGGGCAGTTAACGCCGACAGAAACAGCTCTACTAGACCCTACAGAGCAAGCTATAAGAATGAGGAATCGTTAATGGCTTATGGCTCAGCAAAAAGATAATTATTTTTACGGAGATACAGGAACTCAAGGGCTTCCATTTTACGAACAGATAGGTTTAGGAGTAGGTTCTGGTGTACTTAAAATTGGCGAAGGTATTGCAGAACTTGGTGCAGGTTTTATTGATTATGCTCTTGATACCAATTTCTTAGAATATTTAGAAGAGAACTACCCTAAAATAAATGTAGACGACGGTCTTGGAAAGATGATTGAACTTATTGTTCAATATGGTGTTCCATATGGAGCGGCTGTTAAAATTGCAAGTAAAGTATCAAAAGTAAAACAACTTGGAAAAGCTGCTAAAGCAGGAGGCGTATCAGGGGCTGCTGCAAAAGTTGGTTACTATGGTGCACCTGCACTTATCAGTGAACCCATTGCTGCAACATCTAGAGATCAGACTCTTGGTCAAGCATTTGGATTATACTCCGATGAAATGATGGAAAGATTAGATCCTACTCAATATGAAGGTAGGGATCGAGCTGCTGCACAGTTACAACAAAAATTATTATTTGGCCTCGAAGCAGGGCCAACGGTCGGCGGCATGACGGCTTTTATTGGGCCAGTTATAAAAGGAACCGCAAAGTACGGAGCAAAAGCTTTAGGACCAGTTGTTAGAGGTACTGGAGACTATGTTTTAAATCCTTTGGCTAAAACTTTAGCTAGTGAACGAACTGGTATTCCACAAACAATAAGAGCTCTAGAAAGAGGAAGAGTTGCTCTTGGTGGAAAACTAGGAGTACCTGAATATAAAGATTGGCGCTATTATCATACAGGTTCTACAAAAACAAAAGAACGTGTCTTTAAACGTTTTGATAATATGTTAGGTGCACTTAGAACATCTGGAAGAACACCTGTTGAAATGCATCCGATAAAGGAAAGTGGTAGAAGTTATATTGAATCACAAAAAAAGGCGGCTTCTGTTTTCTTAGATGATATAGAAAAACAAACTCATAAATTAGCACAATCTTTAGGAACAACGGGAAAAACTAATACAAAAGTATTTGTCAATAACATGATGGAAGATATGGGCAAGTTTCTAACTGGCAGTACAACCATAAGTAGCATCAAACATTTTCCAAAAGGTAACATAAGAGATGGTGTAAAAGGTCTTAAAAAACAATTTGATCAACTTAAAAAACATTTAAAAGGCGTATTAGAACCAGAGGAAATAGATAAATTATTTAGGGGCGATCTTAATAAATATTTAAGTAGAACATTTGAAATTACTCGAAATTCTAAGTTTAGAGTTGATCCAAAAGATAAACTAAAAGTTGCCGCACTATTTATGCGTATGCTTAGACGAAGTCCAGAGCATGCTGGAAAAACCAGAGAACAAATGAAAGCAATAGCTGAATCTCAGGTAGACGAGCTTATTGAACTAGGCCAAGCTGAAGGTAAATCAACTGAAGGTATTATAAAAGATGCTGCTGAATTTATTTCAGGAGAATTTGGAACCACTAAAGGATTTTTGAAAAAAGGAGAAGATTTGCCTAAAGTTGTTAGACAACTACTAGGTGAAACAAAAGATGCTAGAGCTCAGTTATTAGATACTGTAGGTGATATGGCAACAACTATTGGTAAAACAGATATATTTGATAATGTTGCACGAGTTGGAGAAGAAGCCGGTTGGTTTGTTCCGGGTCATCTTGTTAATAATGCTACGGAAGCAGCACGAATATTTAGAGCAAAAACTGGAATTAGAAGACCCTTAGTCAAAATTGAAGCTAGCCCAGATATAAAAAAAGAAATGGCTAAAAAAATAATAGGTGGTTATACAACACCTGAAATTGCAGCAGCTCTTAAAGCTGAAACATTGTGGTCAGATGTATTATTAAAACTTCCTGGATATAAAGCGTTTTTAACTTTTAAAGGTGCATCACAATTATCTAAAACTGTTCTTAGTCCAACTACACAAATTAGAAACGTAGAATCAGCAGCAATGTTTGCAATGGCCAACGGTCACTTTGGTAAAGGCGCAAGTTTAACTGATGCAATGAAGATTGTATTTAGAGATGTATTTGGACCAGACGGTGCTATTAACAGCACAAAATTAGCTGAAAAGGCGGCTGAGTATAGAAGAATGGGTGTTACAAATTCAAATATTATAGTTAGAGAGGTTGCAGCAATAACCGACGATTTACTTCGCGCCCATGAAAAAGGAGCAAAACTTGGTCATACAGAAACAATGCTTAAAAGATTACAAGATCAATCGATTATGAAAAATATGACAAAGGTTTATCAATCTGGTGACGATCTTTGGAAAATATATGGCTATGAATTTGAAAAATCAAAAATGTTAAATATAATGAAAGAAGGAACGTATTTAGATGATGCTCAAAGATATTTTAATGAAGTCTTTGGCAGAAGATTTGATAAATATTTACCTGATGGTACAACAATTAAAAGTAGAGAAGAAATTATTAGAGAAGCAGCAGCTGAAACAATTAAGAATACTTATCCAAACTATTCGTATGTTCCAAATTTAGTTAAGAATTTAAGAAGAATGCCTCTTGGTAACTTTATTTCATTCCCAGCTGAAATGTATAGAACAAGTTTCAACTTAATGAAATTTGGTATGCGAGAAATGAGATCAAGTGATCCATTTGTACGACAATCTGGTGCCAGAAAACTTATTGGTTTCTCATCTGCATTAGCTACTGGAAAAGTTGCACAGGAAATGGGCCAAGAATTGGTTGGTGTTACTGACCAACAAATGACTGCTATGCGAGAATCATTTGTTGCGCCATGGAATAAATCTGGCCCGCTTGTGCCTGTATCAAAGAAAATTGAGGGTGATAAAGTTGTCTATAAATTTGTAAACTTTGCTTATCAAAGTCCATACGATGTAATCATAGCCCCTTACTATGCTGCAATGACACAGTTTAGTAAAGCAAGGGCAGAAGAAAAAGATTTAGATGAAGCTATGTTCAATGCGTTCTTCGGATCAGGAAGAGAATACGGAGCGTTTACTCAACTAGTACAACCGTTTATGAGTGAAGCAATTTTAACGGAAAAAATAGCAGACTTAACTTTCAGAGCCGGTAAAACACGTAGTGGTAGAAAAGTATTTAGTGACGAACATTCTGTAGGAGATAAAGTTGTTTTAGGCGCAACTCATTTACTTAATGGTTTGACTCCTGGTGCATTAACACAAGTAACTAATTTTGCACGCGGTGTTGCTGGCGAGAAAAGTAAGTATGCAAAACAAATGAATCCATCAGATGAGGCATTAGCACTATTTGCAGGAATAAGAATTAATGAAGCAAATGTAGGCCAATCAATGGGCTATCGAGTCAATGCTTATCTTGCAGATCAAAGAGAGGCCAAAAGATTATTAACCAGTGAATTTGGTGCTACTAATGTAAATCCTCAAACAATTTACAGAGAGTATGAAAGAATGTTACAGAATAAATTCCAAAACTTTGCCGAAATACGAAAAGTATTTCTAGACGCAGAAACCATGGGTTATGGCAAAAATTATATTTTTAGAGATTTAAAGAAAAGAAAAGTTAGTAAAAAAGATCGAGCTGTTATATTCTCAGGGAGATTCGTTGCTGATGATTATGTTAAACTAATTAAAGATACTAGATTAATTAAAACATTAAAAGAGCGAAATATTCCAATAGGACAATTCATAGACATTAATAGATTACGTGAAATATACATGAGATATAATGGTAGGAGATTTGCAGGGGAATTTTAATGAGCGACGAAGATACTAGAATAGCGTTGGAAACGCACTTGGCAGAGTGTCAGTTACGTTACAAAGTTTTTGAAGAAAAACTAGATAATGTTAACGAACAACAGAAAACGATCAACCGCCATACATTTGAACTTCGTCAGATGATGACATGGTTCATGGGCGCTGCTGCATCCTTTGTAGCTATCTCTGTTATACTAGGAATCTTTTATGCGCTAGTAGAGATTTTTTAAATCCAACCTTTTAGATCTTCACCAAGTATTTCATTAGCCACATTCACTTTATTTCTTAAAGCTTTGACAATTTTTTCATCAACTGTCTTTTCACAGATCAAATCAATATATGTTACTTTATTAACTTGACCAATTCTATGTGCGCGATCTTCTGATTGAAGTCTTTTTTCTAAATCATAACTGTTGGAATAGTAAACAACAGTGCTCGCAGCTGTTAATGTGATTCCATAACCTCCAGTTTGTGGATTTCCGACGAAATAGCGCGTAGGGCCGTTTTTCTCTTGAAATAGAGCAATTTGCTTCTGGCGCACCCTTGGGTCCACTTCACCGTAATATTCGACTGTAGAGGCCTCTCCGTACGTCTTTTTTAGAGCAGATGAGATGTTTTTGATGTCTGCTACGTAATTTGCCCATATAATCACTTTGCCTTCAGTTTCTTCTAATAATGACATTAATTCGTCTAATCGATTATTTTTTAGATGTGTAATTGTTCCATCATCAGTCTTTAAATGACCACAGGTAATTTGATGCAGACGTAAAAGTTGCGTCAACACATTCATAGACGAACATACTTTACCATCTAATTCAGCTAGGGCAATTTGTCGCATACTATCGTATGCAGCTTTTTGTTCTTTGGTTAATTCAATAGTTCGTTTTTCATAAACCTTATCTGGTAAGTCTAAACAATCTTCTTTTAATATTCGATATGAAAACTTACTGACGATATCAGATAACTCGCCAAGATTCCGGTAACTATTACTGGGACGAACAATGTTCACCGAGCGACCGCCAAGGTTAATTGTCTGCATGTTGGCATATCTAGCACGGAAAGTATAATATGAACTATGGTCTAATAAGTCAGGGTTTAAAAACTCACATTGAGAATATAAATCAAGTGGGCTTTTAGTGACGGGGCTTCCCGTCATAATGCGCTTGTAATACGCATAACGGCTAACGGCTATTACACTTTTAGTTCTTTTAGCTGTAGGTGTTTTAATTGTAGTGCTTTCATCTATAGCCATCATCGCTTTATATGCTGATAAAAACTTCTCAGCTTCTTGA
>Ga0208299_1003271_pt1 | contig 10296 bp, 3 predicted proteins | sample 15_taG_FD_184089 | JGI IMG/M metagenome (GOLD analysis project Ga0208299, IMG submission 184089) | Marine viral communities from the Subarctic Pacific Ocean - 15_ETSP_OMZ_AT15312 metaG (SPAdes) (version 2) | ecosystem: Environmental > Aquatic > Marine > Oceanic | place: Pacific Ocean | collected...
CATTTCTATATCTTTTTGCATTAGTGCTACTTCTTGATTGCATAATTTGCATTCTGGGGGTGTTGTTACTATCATTGTTATATAATCACTTATTTATTCGAATTTGTAAATTTAACGAGCGGTTTTAATTTTTTCATATTTAAAATTGTTTTGTTCCAAAACTTTTCTTACTGGAACTCTTCTTTCTAGATTTTTTATTATTAGATTTGTTTTTCTTAACTTCTTCTTTTATTTTTAACACATCACTATCTTTTACGCCAACGTCCCATCTATTCCAACCTAACATCATGGCTATACGCTGCCATGTTTGGTGATCAGAATCTAAAGCTTGTTTAATATTGTTTATTTTGTTAATAGTTCTACCCATCGGAACATTTGTTATAGCCTCTATACCGTTACCAATAGATTGGTACCTTGGATTACTTACATCCCACATAGACATCTCTGGAATTATCTCTTTATTAAACTTTTCTGTTTGCGTAGAACTATAGTACTTTCTAGCTTTACTTCCAATTGGCGGCGAAATATTTAACAGCTGTAACAAGGAATAAGTTTGATCTCCACTCCAACCTTTTTTATTTTGTTTTGCATATTCTATAATAGTATTTTTAGCGGTAGAAAACACAGCCCCAGGTATACCTAAACCTCGCAAAATAGAATCAGCCATACCATTTACAACTCTATCTCTTCTTGCTAAAGTTTTCTTGTCTTCTTCGTCATCAAAAGCTATGGCAAATAAAGCGGATTGAAGAGCGTTAAATACAAAATTTTGAACAGCCCCATAATAAACGATTCTCGATATATTTGTTTTGACGTCGCCCCTTCCTTTTGCTAAATCAATAACAGACTTTTTCATACGCCTAGTGTATTGCATTGTAACATTTTGAAACGCTAAAACTATTCTACCTAAAATACTAGCTTGTTCTTTAGATATAAGTGACGGATCTGAAGACTGTTGAACTGGCTCAGAAGCATCTATCATATCTTGAAACGCTTTTGTTTCAGCTTCAGTTTTAGACATACCTTGTTCTACATATGTTTTCATTCTGTTTCTATAAAAAGTAGCTCCACCCGCGGCAATAGCGAAACTATCTGCTATTTGTGTAGGTAAAAATCCAATTCTTAACAAGTAATCTATAGCGGCTTTAATCTTGCTTTTACCACCCTGGTTTATAGCCTTAGCTAAAGCAGCTTCATTAACATCGAGCTTTAAACCACCTCTTCTTTGTTTAAGAAAATCAGAGTTAAATATAGTTGAGAAATCTTTCCAAAACTGTTTTTGATTAGCAAATGCTGCCGCTGCTTTTATTGGATTATTATCCCCCCAATTCACGAAATTAACCGTTGATAAAGTTTGTAGTAACGCAGATCTTGTGTTAAAAAACATAATAGCGCCAATAGAGTTAGTAACCCAATTCATCCACTTATTAACTTGAGCATTAGAACCACTCGGCCTTGCGTTTCCATTTTCCATACGCCACATCATATCGTTTAATGCTTCAACATAATCAGGACCATAAAGAGCTTCTAACTTATTCATCATTGGGCTAGTAAGTTTACCATTTTTAAACTCACCAAAAATTAACTTTCTATTCTCAATAAATTCTTGAATATGCTGCTTCCTACCCACGTTGTTGGTTATATTATCTAAATCAGACATTATAGTGTCGCCAAGCCAATTTTGATCAGGTTTTATATAAAGATCTGGACTATTAACAATACCAGCAACACCACTAGCCAAATCAATTAACCCTTGATCTGCCTCTACAGCGCTTATTAACTTAGCTTTATTCTCAGCGCTTAAACCTGGTATTTCATGTCCAGCTTTATCAAACAAATAAACTCTCACCGCGGTGTCATAAGTAAAGTTAGTATCAGGAACTATCTTTTTTAATTTACCCGCTGCGTCAGGTATTGATTTTAATAACGCTTTGTAATTATTAGATATACCTTGTTTTAGTCGATTTATTCTATCAACACCTCTTTTATAAGGTTTGTATAAATTTTCCTCAAAAAATGCTATTTGATTTTCTCCGATCTTACCGGTAGCATTAGCTATAGTATACATTAAGCCCATAAAATCATTAGAACCAGGCGTGTTAAAAAATCTAGCCCCAACACCTTTTCTTTTTCTAGCCCCACGAGTTCTCGCCTCTGCCTCATCTATAACAACATTGACTTTAATTCCCTCGTTGATCTCTATCATTTCGTCAACCTGTCTACCTAAACTTTCGCTATTTCTTGCTATTGCTTGTACAGATTTTGATTTAACATCAAATTGACTTAATAAATTATCAACGGCTTTAACGTTTGGCATCGCGTCATCAACAAAATAAAAATCATTATAACCTTCCGCTAATTTATCAACCATCCAATCAGCTTTAGCTTCACCAGTGCTATTTCCTAAACCAGTAATGTTTTCTAATGGTAAATCGATGCCTTCACTTTTTAAGTATCCATATATCGCTTGTTGACTTTGAGATGCTCTAGCTGTTAATATAAATACAGCTTTATTACCATACTTTTTAATTTGGTTTTTTAACTTCTGCATTAATGGACCGGGTCTTCCGTTTGTAACTTTGTTGAAATCTGAAAAATCCATCTCCCAACCATCTTTAATCATAGCATCACCAACTAAAGGCCAATCGGCTGACTCTATTGTCTCTGTAATACCATTTTTAGTCGCTATAATAACATTGTCACTGATACCAGCTGTTTCATCAAAATCAAAAACACTAATACCTTTTGGCTTTGCGTTAGGATCAAGTTTGAAAGATTCTGCTTTGTAAAACTTACCTAGGTTTTCACTAGCCCTACTGGTATCATTAATCTTTTCCATAGACTTAGCTAGGTCTTTACCGTATTGCTCTACTCCTAGTTGATACATTGTTTTGCCTGTAGCTAAATCGTATGTATTTTTACCTATATCAGGATTCATTAAAAACCTATAGTTACCAAGTTGACTGTTACGACCACCTAGGTCATCTAAACTATCTGCTAATTCTTTTGGTAAAAGTGACTGCTCAAATCCTTTTAATATTGTATTTGCGTCTTGTAAAAAAGTTCCATTATATATACTAATAACTGTTGCGGCTGAAACAGATGCTGAATCAACAACATGTTCTCCTTTTTGTTTTGTTACCTTTTGAACACCGTCAACCAAATAAACAGAGGTTAAAGCCGCTAAAGCTCTTTCGCCTTTGTTGAAATTAGTGTTCATTTGCTTGTCTCGTATAACATACCCAATAGCTTCTTCTCTAGTCATCTTACCAGTTTCTACTTGAGAATTAATCCAATCTTGTATACTAGAGTTATAAGCTTTAAACAATAACTGAGCGGCTAATAAAGATTTTGGATTAAATTCTTTTCTAAGTATAGCTGCTTTTTCTTTAGCAGTTTTTTTCATAGCTTGCACCTCGTGAACGCGTCTCAATACACTTTGAGGCTCGGTCATAGTAGATTCCATTAATACTAAATCACCTTGTATTTCTTTTAGTTGTTTCCAGAGTTTTTTAGTAGCTTTACTCATATACTTATTAGCACCCATTTTACTCGCTAGGGCTCTATCCCATCTACCAATATTTTGTTTTCTTAACTGGAGATCTCCACCAAATACACCTCTAGAACTGTCCATTTTTGCAGATCTATGTAAAAACATGTGTTTACCACGTTTTGCCTCCTGCATCTTAATATCTCTAGTTCCCATCCAAGCAGGTATAAAACCAAGTAAAGGTATATTATAACTGTCCACATGGTCTCTAGCCGCGTCCTCATTATATGTTTTAACCTTGTTTTTAGTTGTACGCAGCATGTACCCTTTGTCTTTTATAAATTTTAAAACCTTAGGGTTTGTAATACCTCTTGTAAGTCTTGTTAAAAAACCATCATTATCAATAAAACCTTGTCTTCCCTCGTATTTATCAGCAGAATCATTTTTTAATGCGTTATAAGTATTTGGATGTTGGTCTTCCATTTCAATAGCATCCATATTAAGAACTAAACGTAAGTCAGCTGTATTTAAACCGTCTAGTTCAGCGGCTCTACCTAAACTTTCAGAGTTTCTAGCACCTCTATCCATTTGTCTAGCAACTTCTGCCGCATAGTTATTTACGTCATCATATTCAAATAAAGCATTTAACTCTTTAACTTTATTCATTACATCAGTACTTTGTAATACCGCGTCTGTTTGATTGTCAGCCAACTCTTCCGCTAATGCCTCTGCTAATGCTCTTTTTCTTGTACCTCTTAAACCGCTTTTCTCACCCGTTTTAGGATTTATTGCTGGTGGGTTAAAGAACGCTTTAACCTTATCTATATTAATTTTTTTCTTTTGAATAAGATTTGGTCCGGACGCTGGTTTAACTGTTTTAGCTATTAATCCTTTTTCTTGTAATTCCCTTACTTCTTTAACTTTTGTTATTCTTCTTTTGTCTACAAATATTTTTTCACCTTTAGGTAAAAGCCTTTCCATCTGTATTAGTCTAGCATTAGAAAGATTTGGAAAAACTATACCTTTAAAATACTTGTCTATAAAACTATCATAAGTTTTATCTAATCCAAATATTTCCTCTATAGATTTACCTATTTCATTTCTAAATGCTTTTGATAAAGCGTTTCTATATTTCGCGTCTGTTACCGCTGGTAGTTTTGTGCCAAATGTTTTTATAACAGCTGCTTTTATTTTGTTTTGTAATTCAGTCCCTAAACCTAACGATGCTGCAAAAGTTACTTTCTTCTTTTCAAGTTCTTTAGCTTGTTTTTCTTTTCTTATTAACGCTTCTTCAGGTGTCAAAGTTCCAGTATCAGCAATATCAAATCCTTTTTCACCTTCTTTAGTAGGTTTTTTAGCATCAATAGATTTTTCTCTTTTAGCTTTTTTAGATTTTATAGCTAATTCTTTTTTTGCTTTTCTTTTTGTATATTCAATGTTACCAGCAATACCACTACCACCAAACATCCATTTAGATAATTCAGGTGTTAAGGCTGGATCATAACCACCTTCTTCTGTCATACCAGAAAATCTATCTGCTAAATCTTGTCTTTGTATTTGTCTTTGCTCTTCGCTAACAGGACCAAAAATTCTATCAAAACTACCATCTGAAATACCTTGATATATTTTAGAGAAAGGAGAGTTTATACCGCCTTTCATTAAGTCCTCTTTTGTTTTAGCTCCTTGAGTTAGTGGATCTATCTTTTCGTTTAAAGGTATACCGTCGTTTTCAGAACCTAAGTTAATTGATTTTCTACCTTGTTTTTTGTTTATTACAGCAAATCCTTTTGAATCTTCTATAATTTTATCTAAATCAACAGTGCTTTCTCCAGTTTCAATTGCCTTAGTATAAGTTCTTATAAGATTAAAAAGACCTTTACCTGTAGATAAATCAATATTACCATAACCAAATCTTTGGAATACACCGCTAAACCTACCACCAATTGCGTCAAAGTTTTTGTTATAAGTGATTTGCTTTTTTATAATAGCATCATGAAGAACATTTAAATATTCATCATAATAGTCTTTTTTACTCTTCTCAGCACCGTCTTTATTAAATCTATAATTATCGTCTATTCTTTTTTGAACAATAGCTCTGTCGCTTTTAGACATACCGTCTAACATGTCGTCTATTAACTCTATGCCCTCGTCTTTTACGGTTCCGTCTTCATTTCTAATATATTTATCCATAATAGAGTGAAGAACCTCGTGAGAACCTACTGATACTGAACCTAATTTTTTAGCTGTTTGTTTATTTATATGAGAAACGCCATCTAGTATTTTACCATCACTCCACCTGTGTTCTCTAGCAGCTTTTTTAAATTCGTCAGTATAATCTAACTCGCCATCTTTATTTAATACTTTTTTAGCCGACACTCCACTTACGGCTTCTATGTACTCCTCTTGAGTTTCGTGAATCGTGACTTTACCACCTCTTTGTCTAGCTCTGTTTTCAGCTTGCTTTAGGTTTTTCTCTAACTTTCTATTACTAGCATTTTCTACTATCGCTTTGTTTTCAGTGTTTATAACATCTAATTCTTTTTGCGCAGCAGCCTGCGCCTCTTTAGATTTTTTCTTATCTTTTACAATCTTATTTAATGGTCTAGCTTTTTTAACATTCGCAAAGTAAGCGTCAAATTCTTCACCGTTCATCTCGGATAAACCTTGCAACGCCCTTTCTTTAGCCCCAACAATATCAGCTCGAACCTCCATAATCATATCCTGAAGTCTTTCGTATTCGCCATCATCGTCTTTAGGATCTGCTTTTTTTCTTGTACTCTTTTGATCTAAAATTAGTTTTGATAACTTTTCCTGTAAATCCCCAACCTCCTTCTTGGTATCCGCATCGGCCAGTATTGAATATGCTAAATTTTTAGACTTTTGAGATTTCTTATTTATCTCTCCAATACCACCAGTAACACCACCTACTAAGCCACCAACGATACCAGCATCAGCAATTTCATACCATTTTCTTTCCCAATCAATTTTTTTACCTATACTTACTTGGTCCCATAGAGCAGATGTTAGTTCTGTAGCGGCTTCAGAAGCACCTTCAGACGCGATGCCACCTATAATATTTTTTACAACGCTTGTAGCTCCGCCATTAAGTATTTCTTTTGCTAACTTTTTGTTAGCTTCACCACCTAAACCACCAATTAAACCAGCTCTTTTTAATAAACCTCTAGTTGCAAATTCAAAACCCGCTTCAATTACACCGGAACCAGCTGCGTTTGCCAATAAAGAAGTTACGTCTCTAGACGCATCCTCTTCAAATTCTTCTTCAAATTTACTACCAGCTGTCGTAACAGCTAAAGCCGCTAAACCAGGCACCCCCATTGCAGCCATTAATATTGATGGTAAACTTGCAATACCAGCCTCAACAGCCCTAAAACCACCCTCAGCATAATCTCCTTCTTTAAAAGTTTCAACTATACTAGCTTCATCATACTCTAATGTTTGTTTGTCTAGAGCTTCAATCATTTTTTCAAAAGGGTCGCTTTTCCACCCTTGAGCTCTTTTCATAGCATCCATAGCTACTTTTTTAGCTTCTGGAGTCATTTCGTTGTCATCGTTCATAGCGGCAAACATAGCTGCGTCTTTAATATCAGCAAAACCCTCTAGTTTACCAAGTACGTCTTTACCAAGACTTGCTCCAATACTAATAACTTTATCAGCGAACCCAGCATCATCATAATCCATTTTATCAAAAGCTAATCCTTTGATTTTAAGATAGTCTTCAAAGCTTACACCTCGATTCCTAGCCCAACTACGAAGATCTCTTTCGCTATAAACTTCACCCTTAGCGTTTTTGTAATCTGCCATTTATTATTAATTTTTAATCCACATCTTCTGGTTCTCCTTCACTTGTTTGTGTTGTTTGTCCTACTTGTCCTGTTTCTAAAGCAAAGTCATCTTGAGCATCTATCCAATCATTGAATCTTTTGACAGAAGCGTCTATATCATTTTTCGAGTTAGTTTTTCCTCCACCCCCACTTGTTAATATAACTATAGGTGTTTCATCATTATATGTCATTACATTACCATCTCCATCTCTTAATACAACAGCGTTTCTCCATGGACTTTCCCAACCAACTTCAATCCCAAATAAATTATCAGGCATTTGATCAAATGAGTAGTTTTTAGGATTATTTATTGGAAGTAGATTATTTAAATTTGCCTTAACAGTATTATCATTTCCAGTTGCATCTTTTGCTGTAATACCACCAACAACTACTTCGCCAGTAGTACTATAGGCGGTGTTTTTTATACTTGCTGGATTTAATCCAAAGTCACCACTATTGTCTGATTTTTTGTCTATTTTTTCATCATTCATTACTTCCCATTTACTTTTAACATTATCCTCGTCCTTATTTAAAATATAACCACCTTTTTCTGCATCCCAAACATAATCTCCATAAGCCCCACTAAAATTTTCACTATTCTCAACACGCTTTCTTCTTTTGTTTCTTTCTTTAGGACCAACATAAGTATTTGGTAAACCATCAATTTTAACTTTTTCAGTAAAATCACCCGTCTCTTCCTCTTTTTCACTTTTTTTCCGCATTGCATCTATCTGCGCTTGTTTATATTGTCGTGTTTGTAAAATGTCAGAACTAACTTTTCCTTCGTCATAAATTCCTTGTGAAACATTACCAACAAATTTACCCATTAAATCAAGACCTCTTTGTTTGTCTTTTAATAAACTATTTACATCATCTTTAGTAATAATATAATTTCCTGTTGCTTTATCTTTTGTAAAACCACTATAAAACTCATCACCCATTGTTCCAGTTTCCCATTGATCCATAAAAGATAAGTCAGAATCATCACCAGTTAAATCTGTTTGTAATAAAGCAGCTAAATCATTTTTTGAAACGTCTTTATGTCCATTTACAAAGTTAGTAGCAAACCTATCTTTATTCATGTCTTTTCCCTCTGTCTTTAGTTGAGCAGCTAACCCGAACAAAGTATCTATATTTTTTTCACCATCGTAATTCCTTAAAGTATGTCCACCAAAATCTTCCAATTTTCTAGTTTCTCCATTAGCAGTAAACGACATTCCACCACTATCTGGATCAATAGTAAATTGAGCATTTGGATTACCATAAACAGAAGTGTAAAACAAATTATCCTTAGCAAAAGTTCCGCTCTTCATTAAATCACCCTCTTCATAATCGTGCATATATTCTGCTTTATTAGTAGCGAATGTACTTAATTGGGTGTTTAAATTTTCAAATCTATATTTTATAGCATCCATCTTGTCTTTTATAGCTGGATCTTTTGATTTTGAATATTGTTTTGCTAAATCAGCATATTCATCTCTATTTTTTCTTAGAAATTCTGTTACAGGTCTTTTTTGTTCTTCTGATAATTTACTAATATTTTGAATACCACCTAATGCTTCCATGTGTTGATCCATTTCAGCCTCTGCTTTTTCTTGCTCAAGTATATTAACAGCAAAAGCTTTCATTGCTCCACCAACTAGAGATTCTGCACGAGTATCTTTACCCGCTTCTAACATTTCTTTATGTATACCTAATAAGTTAGGTCTTTGTCGTGTACTTGCCATATTTTATTTATTTTGTATTAGCGTTAACCCCCACCAAATCCACCAGTTGCCCATGTTGTTGCTAACGATCCTATACCACCGTATAAAGCAGCGTTAGCATCTTGTATAGCTTTATCTGCAGCAGCCTTTTCTTGCATTGCAAAACCTAATTGAGTCTCTTGTTTTTGCCATTCTAAACCTCTAGCTATTCCAGCGCCTTGTAATTTTTGTAAATCCGCTTGGTATTCTCCTTGCCTTTCTAGACTTTGAATTCTAGCAGCGTTTTGAGCAGCGAGTCTTTGATTAACAGATTCTTGTTGTCCTATACTAGCCGCGGCTCTTTGAGTTGCTAATTGACTTTGATTTGCCATAACTTGTGCTAAACCAGCTATACCACTACCTCCAGCTGCTCCTCGCATACTTTGCATTATATTTGCTCTTGATTGTGCACCTTGTTGAGTTTCAAATTGAGCTTGTTGCTGATTAATAGTCAAATCTTCCATTGCGTTTTCCATGTTTGCAAATTGGTTTTGAAATCCAGCTGCTAAATTACTAGTATCTAAAGCTTGATAAGCTTTTCTTTGTTTTTGATATTCTTTTTTAGCTCTTCTTTGTGCAGCCCTTCTTTTTCTTCTCCCAAATAAACCCTGTAATATACCACCAACTCCACTAGCTACCGATGCTTGTTGAGTAACTGACATATCACCTAGTTTACCAAACAAACCACCACCTGCACCACCTGACACTCCACCACCTAATAAGTTTGTCCCAAGATTAGCACCACCGAATCCTCCTGGTTTCCAAAAAGGACTATTATTATTACCACCGAAACTTAAATTGGTGTTAAAACTATTTAGATTCCAATTTAAACCTGAATCAGTTGAAAAATTCATACTTGGCTTCCAGTTCCATATATCTTCGTTTTCCATATTGTTTGTTTTATTTATTTATATAATCACAGTTTTCGCTGTTTTTTTACTTTATGACGCAGATAGGAACTTTTCTATATCGAAATATAATGTAAAGTCGGTATCGTCTACGTTTACAAACTCTATATTACCTGTTATTGTTGCCACTCTACTAGTACCTCCAACTGTTAATACTGTATTTTGCGGTAATACTTGTGATGTGCCAATAGTCCAATCCCCAGCACCACTTGCGCCTCCACCAGATGTTATTATCGGTAATGCGTAAGGAGTAAAAGTTAAAGTGATTCCATCAGCAACAGAAATTGCTTCTGAAACAGAAAACTCTTTTA
>Ga0208299_1003272_pt1 | contig 10296 bp, 11 predicted proteins | sample 15_taG_FD_184089 | JGI IMG/M metagenome (GOLD analysis project Ga0208299, IMG submission 184089) | Marine viral communities from the Subarctic Pacific Ocean - 15_ETSP_OMZ_AT15312 metaG (SPAdes) (version 2) | ecosystem: Environmental > Aquatic > Marine > Oceanic | place: Pacific Ocean | collected...
CGGTAACTCCTCTAGTATTAACAGAAAGAGATTAACTGACCTCTACGTTTCACCAGAAGCCATGGAAGACATGGTAAGCTGGGGCCTCGACTTGATCTCAGATGATCTTCGAAGCGAAATTCATCGCAGCGAGAGCGGCGGAGTTTCCGGAATGTACGGTGTTAACTTCCATGATCTTGATGAACTTGGCGTTGGCCAAGAGTATCAACTATACTACACAGGCACCCTTAACGGAAGCATGGGTGGATCAGGTCAAGAAATCGTTGTTGGTTTAGACCAAAGCAGCGCAGACTCTTCATTCCTTCATCCAGTTACAGAAGATCTCACTATCACTGAAGACGAATCATTACACCGTTCAGGTCTCGTAGGTTTCTACGGATCTATGGAAGGTGGATGGGCAGTCCTCGATGTACGACACGTACTCATAGGCAGCTTTTAATCTAAAGCTTATTTTAGGATTCTTTGAGAGAGTCGTGACATGTTCACGGCTCTCTTTTTTTTGGTGTATAATAAGATGTAATAGGAGATTTAAGACATGGCAGTAACATATGGACAATCTGATAGTGGCAATAGATATGGAGGGGGTTATTCAAGATTTAACCAAACAAACCATACATATTTCCCAACTGCGGCTACTGGCATGCCCAGCGGCCCCGCTTGGGCGGATGCTAAATTTGATAAGACTGTAGCACCTTACTCTTTAGGTTCTGGTGTTTATGTAGACGCAACCGGTAGATACCTTATGCCACCAACTGTTACGCCTGTAGAAAAATTCGTAGTTATTAATGACTCTGCATCAGATATTTATGTTGGTGTTAATATACCAACCAGTGGTACTTGGGCTACGGGAGGCATTGGCGGAGGGCTTACTATTGAGGGTGGCGCAAGTTACGAGTTTGGCGCAGCTGGACCCGGTGATCAAATAATAAGAAACGTTTGGGCGATATCTAGTGCTGGGCTACAACACCCAATTCAGGGTTATGCTATGAATCACAGGGAATGGGTATGATTGAATGGCATGGGATACCACTCTTGTTAATAGGTTGAGATTCTATATCCACGACATAGACCCTTCTTCACAATCTTATACTGATAGTACACTTGCTAAGTATCTTGCTATATCATCTATTGATGTTGTAAGAGATGTTAACTTAATAACTGAAACATTTACTGTGGACACAGATGCTCCTTCAATAGCTCCAGATCCAACAAGCTCAGCGGTAGATCAGGGAATAGCCAACCTATTTGTTACAAAAGCCGCCCTTCTCATTGTTATGGGCGAAATGAGAAGAGACGTTGCAAAGTATGGTATTAAAATTCGTGACGACGTTACGACTTATGATGCCACTGGAGCAATGAAGGGTCGCGCTGAAGTATATAAAAACTTCGAAGAGAATTACGAAAAAACAAAATGGGAATGGGAAAAGGGAAACAAGGCTGCTGGTAAGGCTATCCTTGGACCTTATGCCAGTCAGGATCTAGCGTAGAGCTAATATTTAATAATAATTATGTCACTGGTACCAAATGATGTTAAGAACGAATGGAAAAATGTAGCCACTCTCCTGAATAGCTCTAGTGGTGGACTAGGTGTGGTATGCACATTAATTTTTGAGGGCGGCGTAGAGTCTACAGCAGATATATCAGCAGACAATGTAGGTATTAAACCAAGAGTTGGAATGTCCTTCGGGGGAAGGTCTCCTGCACGAACAGTTACAGGACAAGGCACTACCGATAATACGGCCGAATCGGGCCAAGGACTACGCGAAAAACAAATAGAGAAAGAGATAGATGCAAGAGTCTATGCTGTCACAAAAGATTTTGAAAGATACGGAATTGCAGTCTCAAAAAACAAGGGAGTGTGGAGGGTAATTACAAAGAACCAGTACCTTCCTGATCTTATGAGGTGTAAGGAAATCATCCTCTATAAAGACCTAAAAGAAAAAAGAATAAGAGCAAGATTGATTAAGCCTCCTCAGCCACACGGTTTAGGACAAGCTGTTCAGTGTAAAAGCTTTTGGGAAGAGGTCTAGTATGGCTAAAGGTAAAGGCCCAGACAACTCATCCTTCTTTAAAAAGCAAAAGGATGCCGCAGACGCTTTTTTACAAGCAAATGCAAAAGGAAAAGGAACGGCAAAAGTCGCAGGTCCAGGAGGACCAACGGCTAAATTAGTAGAATCCGTTAACATAGGGTATGGTTTTGAAATTGACTCTGTAGATTTTATGGCTACAGATCAGGCGTATTTCCAGATAGCAGCCCAATTAACATTGGCGATTAGGCCCGCATTTAGAAGAGCTGTTGAACAGTTAAGAAAAATTATACCAAAAATGATTAGGGAACAATTAGATAAAAGCAGAGTTATACAAGATTTAAAAAGACAAGAAAGTCAACTTGTCGCAGCTTTAGGGTTGGCGGATTCTGCATCAAGTGCATCCTCTCTAGTGGACCATATAGTAAAAAGCGTTAGAGTGAGAATTACTACAGCCACAGAGGTTGCAGGAAAAAGTGAATTTCAAGTCCCTCAAATAGTTTGGGGGGTTGCAGAAGATAAACTTATGTCGGTTGGTGGCTGGGGATCATATTCATCATATCCAAGCCGTGACAGCATTAATTGGGCCGTGTGGCTTTTATCGAATTCATATAGAAGCAGTGGACACCGTATAAAATTTGGAAGTTTTTCTGGAAGACAGAGTAGAACTAGAAGTGCAATTATGATACCCGGCGGTTCTTTTAGTCTTGATCAATATATAGACCCTTATGAAGTAAACTTTGTTGAAGCTGTTATAGACGAGAACCTGGCTGTAAAAGTAGACCAGGTAGCTGAAAAAATTATAACATCAGAAATTGCTAAAGTTTCTGAGGTGGACATTGGGAAAACGGCCGGTCTTCTTCAAGCACGAGCCGGTAAACTTTTGAGTCTTACAACCGAGAGTGGTGGAGAATTTGACGATAAGTCGCTTCAGACAGGCCCTGATGTAGGCTTTGACATTACCACAGAACAACTTAAGACATTACAGGAGTTGGCTTCCTTAGGACTTATAACTGTAGATGAGGTAAAGAAAGCTCAGGCGGGCGACTTAAATATTGACGACTTACTGGGACGAAGATAATATGGCACTTAGAAACATAGATTATTTTGGACAGGCAACCAATCGTACACATATTCGTGAAAATGTTATGTGGATGCTTAAGGAATCGTTTATTAATGCGGGCGGTTATTATAATATAAGTAGCGGAACTCTTGGTTATGACGGATCTGATCTAAGTGTTATGGCTGCCAGTTATCAACCCGAGCATTCTAATTTTCAATTCTGGAAGGGGATGTCTCACCAGTGGGTTTGGGAAAGCGGAATAAGCCCAACATATACCGGAGGATCTAGCCCCATACAGGTTTCAGGTATTTATGTTAGCGGTGTATTTTACCCGTCTGGAGACGGAGGTCAATACGATCACTACATTGATTACAACAGGGGAGGCATAGTGTTTACTTCTGCAATGCCCTCTGGACTAAATGTGTTTTGTGATAGATCTGAAAGGGCAACTTTTGTATACCCCGCAGAGTCAAATGAATACAGAAAGCTGTTATTCGAACAATTAAGATTATACGACAATATTCCAGGGTCTGGTATAGATACGGTTTCACCAGAGTTTTCTAGCTTTTTGCCAGCCATCTTTGTAAAGGTTGACCAATCTAAAACCACTCCTTATGAAATTGGGTCTATGTCTAAATTCATAGACTTCAGGATAACCTTTGATGTCTTCTCGGAAGACCTGCAACAGCTAGACTTCCTGAGGGACGCATGTTTATCCCTAGAAGGTCAGCCCATGAACACCTTTGATGTCAATGATGTATCCGATAACAATAAGCTGCCATTGGATTATAAGGGTAGGCTTAGGACGGGAAACGCCCTGACAAGATCTCAATTATTGTCCTCATACCCCTGGAAGACCGGTAGATTTCTAGAAAACGCTGTAGAAACAAAACTGCCAGATGTAATGCCCATGATGAGATCTCGTGTTAGTATAGATTTTCAGATAGTAGGATAGCTTTGGTGTATAATAAATTAGTTAAATCGTCCTATGGAGAAAATATAAATGGCCCGAAATAATAATAGAATCTTCTATGCTGTACACGCGGTAGGCCTTGCAAAGTTTGCAACCACTGGCGCAGCTGATTTTAAGGCAGCATCAGGTGTGCAGTCTGTTGGAATAAATACCACGTTTAACCTTGAGCAGGTCTTCCAGCTCGGGCAAATCGAAATCTACGAAAATATTGAGAATATCCCTGATGTTGAGGTTACCATTGAAAAAGTACTTGATGGAGCAACTTTAATTCAACACTTAGCTACAGCTGATGCTACTGTTGGAACACTCGCAGGGCGATACAACAACAATCGAGCAATGGTAAACGTTGCTTATTATGATGACGCTAACAGTAATGCAAGTGGTGTACCGCTTGCACAAGTACACATGTCAGGTATGTATGTAAGTTCAATGAGCTTCTCACTTCCTACTGACGGAAACTTTACAGAGTCATGTACTCTTGTAGGTAATGATAAAACTTGGAGTACTGGTGTTGCTGGTGATGATCTTCCGTATAACCAATGGGGATTTGGTCCCACTTCATATACAGACACCGGCGCTCCGGCAGCTGCATCTGGTGTTCAAAGAAGAGAAAACCTAGTTATGTCTGGGTGCATTTTCCCAACAGAGATTCCTGGAATGACACAGCACTCTGTGTACGGAGCAGGCAAGGGCGAAAACGTTTTATCTGGCGACAAGCATGCAGTTCACATGCAATCAATTAATGTTGCGACCGACCTTGGTCGTACAGAACTGTTTGAATTAGGAAAGCGCGGTCCATACCACAGGTTTGCTGACTTCCCAACAGAAGTAACATGCTCATTTGAGATTGTTGAAAGTGAGCTTGGCGACTTTATTGACGCGGCTGCTGAAGGCGCAAATATTACAGACCAAACAATCTTCCTTCTTTGCTCAGACGGAACAAGACTTGATCTTGGTACTAACAATAAACTAGCTTCTATCAGTTCTACCGGTGGTGAAACCGGCGGCGGCAACAGAACAAGTACCTATAACTACAGTAACTTTAATAAGCTTACTGTTAGTGCTAAACTTGATGTTGTTGAGAGTCTGAAGACTGTTACTAACCCAACATAAATTTAGATTATTGGGTTTAGGAAAATTGAATTATGAGGATGGGAATTTTATATATAGCTCTATTGGGCTTATTAATCGGATGTGAAAGCGTAGGAGTTTCTGGAAGAGACGCTTTTACTATTGATAAAGACGGTTCTATAAGCTACGAGAGGGATGTGGATTCTGAATCAGATAGTATATCTGGAAACCCATCAGAGATAACTATTCCAGAAATCCACGCAAGACCCATTGTGGTTGGAGAAAAGGAAACAATAGGGCCAGACGGAACTATTACAACCGAACCGTCAATTTCATTTATATTTAGTAGCGAAGGGGTTAGTGCAGTTAGTGCATGGATTTCTTCTGCAGAAATAGCTGTTTCATTATTGGAGTGGCCAATTATAATAGCATCTATACTTGTTGTTTTAGGTATAGTTATTGTAATAGCAACGCCCCTTAAAAGACTTGGTTTTGCTGTTGGTGTAGGAGGTGCCGTTCTAGGCGTTCTCGCCTACTTACTAGTACAATACGCAACAATAATATTAATTTCAATTGCAATCCTAGTAGTAGCCTCTGTTATATATGGAATCTTTTATATACGACGACAGGATGGAACCGTTGGAGATGTTGTAGAGTCCATAGAAGTAATGAAGGATCGCTATATGACAGATGAAGACAAAGAAGATGCGTTTAATAGTTCGAGCGGCTCGGTTGTTAAGTTACAATCGAATAGCACTCGTAAAATAGTTAGAGAAAAAAGAGAAAAACTCGGAATCAAAAGGAGATTTTAAAATGATTGAATTCTTACAAAGTACATTAGGTACAATTTTTTATACAGCAGTAACATTTGTTGCTGGAGCATTAATTGGTAAGCCTCTATTCGCTTGGGTAAATGAAAAAATGCCATGGAATAAATAAAACACAATGGCCAAGGACAGTTACGAGGATTTAAGGAATAAGGTGCTACAAGTATCATCCGCCAAATATTATATAGAATATATGGGTGGGACATTTGCATATAATGAACCATCTTTAGAGTTAGAAACCAAAGCTTATTGCAAATACAAAATGTTCTATAAGAGAGCTATTGATGAAGGTTTTCTAACACAAGAGGGAGAGAAAAAACTTTTAAGGCAGAATCTGGTTTGGAACGATGGGGACGAGCGGGAAATGGAACAGATGGTTGAAGATATAAAGAAGCTAAATACAGGTAGATCACAATACAAATTTCAATCAAACAGGCTTAAGTCTATAGACATAGCAACCAAAAGGCTTGAGGAAGAGGTGACAGGACTCCTCCTTAGAAAGAACTCCTTTATCTCTCAGACCGCCAACTATCAAGCAATGCAAGATAAGTTTCAATTTCTGTTAAGGGAGTGTGTAGAAGATTTACATGGAAGATTGATTTGGCCAACACAAGAAGACTTGGATACAGATCAAGACATGAGAAGGGTTAACTTCTTGATAAGTAAGATATTTTACGAAAGAATATTTCCTGAATCTGAAATTCGCAAGATTGCCAGAAATGAGCCATGGAGAACAACATGGAGACTTTCTGTAAAAACTGGAACCCCTTTATTTAACAGGAGTGCTTCAGAATTTACTAGGACACAGAGTGATTTATGTCATTGGTCTATACTGTACGATTCGGTATATGAGAGTATGGAATGCCCTGGCTCTGATGTTATAGAAGACGATGAATTGTTAAACCAATGGTTTATAGATCAATATGAAAAGAAATCAGGAAACGAGACCACGTCTGACGGAGTCAGCAATGCAAAGATATCACAGGCTCAAGAAGTTTTTATTAAGGTGGATACTCCTGAAGATGCAAAAAAAGTGTATGAAACGATGAACACGCCCGAGTCTCGTAGGATAATACAATCTAGGCAAAAGGCGTTGTTCGAAAAGGGAGAGTTAAGAGAGGATGAACTGCCGGATGTTAAGAGAAACATATCCATGCAGAAAACACAGGAATACATAGGAAAGATGAAACAAACATGAGTTATAGGGATGTAAGGAAGGGTCTCAAAGAAGACTCTCAAAAAAGAATTACAGAGTCAATAGACTTAGCTTCTTTTAATAGTTTAAACAGAATAGCTAAAAAAAGATTTCAAACAGTTTTTGTTGGAGCGGTTGCTTCTATTGAAGAATCGTTTGGGTCTTTATGGGGCAACGACGATCTCGATGAAGAGGATATGACGCCCGCGGAATTACGATGGTACAATATATTTCTAGAAATTAGAGATAGAATTTTTGACCAAGGTAACAATCAAAAAGAAAAGTTTTTAAAGGATCTTACAAGATTTAAGATTAAGCAGAATACCATCACGATGGAAAAAGAGGATACAAACAATGACTAAAAAAGCGGACGATAATACGAGGAAATTTAAGGTTGACGGCAAGAGCTACAAGGTAATCAGGCCTACCAATAAAATCAGAAGAGATAGCGAGGCTGTGTATGCAAGGGCATATCGCAAAGCCATTCAAGACGGGTTTTTTCTTGATGCTGAAATTGAAGAAGTGTTAAGGAATAGAAACATGGATAACAAGAGCATGAGGGATAAAAAGAATAATATTACTGGTCAGATCAAAACCCTTGAGATGCAGCTTAAGAATGAAGACTTTAAAGACAAGGATAATGGTAGACAGTTGGCATTGGATATAATTGACCTTAGAACTTCTCTTGATGAGCTAGATTCTGCAAGAGTAGAACTCAACAACCAGTCTGCGGCTACCCATGCGGAAAACCAAAGGTTTAGCTATTTTGCATACGCCTGTTGCCTTAGCGGTAAAGGTGTAAAAATGTGGGATCGCTTTGAGGAGTTTGAAGAGGATGAGTCACCATTGTCTTACAGGGCTGCTACAGAACTTCTATTGCTTTTGTATGAAACAAACAAAGAGGTCTTTGATGCAGACTCAGACACTCGTGTAGAAAATATTTGGCTTATAGAAAATGGGTATGGGGATGATACAGTCTTGGCCTCTCTAATGGAGGGGGCTTCTGATCTTTTGGAAGATGAAAGCGATGCTGAGGATTTAGAGAAACCTAAAGACGAAAAGCCAAAAGACGAAAAGCCAAAAGACGAAAAGCCCAAAGACGAAAAACCTAAAAAGCCTGCCGCAAAGAAGAAGACCAATAAGAAGGTAGCTGTAAAATAGTCATAAGATAAGTCACTAATATACGCCTTCTTTTTTAGTGTATAATTAATAGATAAAAGGAAAGGATTAGGACTTTTGCCTTCAAGCTTTGTATTAAATGTAACCGGTAGACTTAGGACTATTGCAGTTTCTCAGGAAGCTGTAGGCCGGGCTGCAAAGCAAATTAGCTCTGGGCTAAAAGCCGCTACGTCAAAAAGACTGAACCAAGAGGTTAGTGTTATCATAAGTTCTAAGGGTCAGCAGGCTCTTAAGAGTGATATGAAGAAAGCCGTTGGGGCCGCCCAAAAAGCCCTAGGAAAATTAGGAACGGCTAAAACAGGAAAGCAAAAAGCCCAAGCGATAGTACAAGTAGAAAAATCCCTAAGAGAACTCCAAGTTCTTTCGAGGGAGGCTGGAGCCACACTAGATCTTCTGTTCTCTAAAAAGCCCGGAGCAACTAACCAGATAGGGCAACTAAAACAGTTTCAGAGAGAAGTCCAAATTGTTACGGGCCAACTAAATAGAGCTGCTCAGGCTAACGCCGAACTAGCACAATCAAGAACTAAACTTAAACCATTAAAAGGTGGCGGTGCCGCAGTTGGTCTTATTGGTGGATCTGAAGTTGCACTAACTGTAGACCCTAGGACCAAAGCTGCGTCTGCTGCTCGAAAAAGAGCTGAAGCAGAAAGAGTAAGGGCTGCAAAAGAAGAGGCTAGAGAAAAAGCAAGAGTTGCGGTTGAAGAGAAGAAACTGAAGGACTCAGCTAGAGCCAGATCAAAGCTACAAAAAAACCTTAACCGGAGGGTTGAAGAGTATGTAAGACTTTTGCAAAAGGCAGACGTGGCCGCTGAAAAAGTTGCTAAATCAACAGGCAGAACCTTTACTCCAAGATCAACCAAGGATCTACAAAGACAGGCTAGCAAAGATATTTTTGGAAGTGGGGACGTAACAGATGCTAGAAGAATTAAGTCTAAGGAAAGATTAACAAGGGCTACAGATCGTGCAGTTCTGGCAACCAAAAGGGAAAGAAGCCAGTTGGCTCTTCTTAATGATACGATAAGACAAGTTGGCGTACAACAGACTATGTATAATAAAACGGTCAAGAATTCTCTTGGCCCACTTCAAAAGTTTGGTAATCAGGCTGCGTTGGCTGCTAGAAGATATGCGGCGTACCTGCTACCAACTACCGGACTGTTTGCGGTAATTGGAGCAATTAGAAGTAGCGTTGAAGCATTCAAAGAGTTTGAGGCGGAGCAAACAAAACTTGCGCAAGTTCTTGAATCACCACAGAATGCTATTAAGGGTCTTACTCAGCAGCTGCTTGATCTTTCTACGGCTACAGGTGTGGCTGGACAAGACGTTCTTAAGGTTGCAAGATTGCTTGCACAAGCTGGTTTTGGCAGAGGGGACTCTGGAGAAAAAGACCTTGTTGATTCAACCGAGGCCATTGTTCGCACGCAACTTCTTGCTACATTTGGATCAGCCGAAGAAGTTGTGGACGGTCTTATTGCTGTATTTAAACAGTTTAACAAAGAGTTATCAGACACTGGGGATATTCTGGATATCACCAATCAGCTGGCAAAGGATTTTGCTACTGAATCTAAGGATATCTTTGAGGGCGTCAAGAGAGGCGGTGCAGTTTTCGCTGTTGGCAATGCGAGCTTTGAAGAGTTTGCTGGGCTTATGACTTTGATTCGTGCTGAGACTAGAGAAAGCGCTAGAATGCTTGGTACTTTCTTTAAGTCTATCGGTGCTAGATTGTTCCGTACAGACATAGAAGAACTTCTCGAAGACATTGATGCGAGAATACTTCAAACAAACAATGTTTCTACTCGTCTTCAACTTTTAGCAGCTTCATTTGAAGACCTTGACGCCGGTGAAAAGATTAAGGTGGCGACTGAAATATCTGGAGTTAGACAGGCGGGTCGACTAGTAAACATCTTGAATGCGATTAATAAAAACGCTGCCAAAATTGACATTAGTATTATTAAGTCTATTGG
>Ga0208299_1003273_pt1 | contig 10293 bp, 10 predicted proteins | sample 15_taG_FD_184089 | JGI IMG/M metagenome (GOLD analysis project Ga0208299, IMG submission 184089) | Marine viral communities from the Subarctic Pacific Ocean - 15_ETSP_OMZ_AT15312 metaG (SPAdes) (version 2) | ecosystem: Environmental > Aquatic > Marine > Oceanic | place: Pacific Ocean | collected...
GCAGGTGGTACAGGTGTTAACACTACAGCTTTAGATGTAGATGATGGCGCATTAACTGGAACCGCATGTAATAGAGTAATTATTTTAGGAGCAGAATCTGCTCAAGCAATTGCAGGAAATAAAACTGTAACAATTCCAAACGATGTAGAAAACTGGTACTTAGTAAAAAATAGTACAAGTGGTTCTTACACAGTAAATTTTAAATACGCTACAGGAACAGGTGATTCTGTTACTTGGGCAACAACCGATAAAGGTTGGAAAATGATTTACGCTACAAAAAATGATGGAACTAATCCAGACATAGGCGAAATCGCATTAAGCACTGATCCTGGTGGATCAACTACACAAATTCAATATAATAATTCAGGAGCATTTGGTGGAGATGCAAATTTAATTTGGGATTCATCAACTGGATTAAATATAGGAACTTCGAAAGAACTAAGACTACAGGACGACTCAGGAGCAGAATATGTCGGTATGAAAGCATCGAATGGTACCACGGACTATACTATGACGTGGCCAGCAGGCGTAGCCGCAGGAAATGACTACGTTTTAAAATCAACAACAGGTGGAGTATTATCTTGGGGTGAACTTACAGGCGGAACAGCATGGGCTGCAGTAAAAGTAACCGGAGATTCTCCAGTGTCAGCAGCAGCAGGAGCGGGATATTTTTTAAATACAACTTCTGGTGCAATAACTTTAACTCTACCAGGATCACCAACCATCGGAGATGAAGTGTCGTTTGTGGATTATGCAGGTACTTTTGACAGTAATGCTTTAACCATTGGAAGAAATGGTAAAAAGATTAATGGAGCAACAGCCGATTTAACTGTTTCAACAGAAAGAGCCGCTAATACTTTAGTTTACACAGACACTACTCAAGGTTGGTTATTGAAGAATAAATAATCATGGCTACTTATAAAGAGATTCACGGAGGCGCCGTTACAAATGTCGCTGGCGATCCGCCGGCACCAATTAATGGTCAAGTATGGTACAATAGTTCTACAGGAGCTTATAGAGTTGCACGTGTTCTTACAGCCGGAGCTTGGGCTACAGGTGGAAGTTTAAATACAGCAAGATATGCTGTTATGGGTGCAGGAAGTCAAACGGCTGCTTTAGCAGCAGCTGGATCAGAACCATCAAATAGTGCTAAAACAGAATCTTATAATGGATCTGCATGGACAGAAGTTGGAGATTTAAATACTACCGCAGAAGGCCGAGGAGGTGGTGGAAGTAATACATCTGCAGTTTGTGCGGGTGGAAGACTTGGGCCTCCAGGATCAACTGCGAATTCAGAAGAATGGAATGGCACAAGTTGGACAGAAGGAAATAATTTAAATGCTGCTCGATATAATTTAAGAGGTACAGGTGTAGCCAACACGGCTGCTTTAGTAGCAGGTGGAACAAACCCTTCAGCTTATCCTCCATCAGGACAAACTGGAGCAACTGAACAATATGATGGAAGTAGTTGGACTGAAAAAAATGATTTAAATACTGCCAGAAACACTGTAAGTGTGGCGGGTACAAGCACGGCAGCTTTGTGTATTGGTGGATATAGTCCAGCACATACTCCCCCTCCTACAAACCTAGCAGTAAACGAACAATGGAATGGAACTTCTTGGACAGAAGTTGGAGATTTAAATAGAGTAGCATATGGTGGTGCCGCATTTGGAACTACAACAGCAGCTATATATGGTGGAGGAAGTCCGCCAGATGAACAAACCCTTACTGAACAATGGAATGGAACTTCTTGGACAGAAGTAAATGACTTGAATACTGGGAGATATCATATAGGATACGGTACAACTGGAACAACATCTTCAGGTATAGCTATTGCAGGTAGAACAACAACCCAGGTAGCTGTTACAGAAGAATGGGACGGTGCTGGTACATATAAATTAACATTGGATACTGATTAATAAGGAGGAAACTATGGCAAGAACATATCAATATTGTGTAGCTGAAAATTGGGGAAAGGGATTTATCAATCATGATGAATCTTCTAGAATCACTTTTAAAGGCTATCCTGGTAATGTTTGGCAAACTCCTGCATTTAATAAACATGGAAATCTGTGGATTCAGAAAGTTTTAGGAACTCCTAAAACAAAAGATGAAGCACAGGTGCTTGTTGATGCAGAAGTTACAGCAGCTCAAAGTGCTTGGGACGCTGAAACTGATGAGTATAAAGCTAGATATACAAGACCAGAAGACATAACTTTAGAGGAATAAAATTAAATGAGTAGTTACAAGGCTGAACACGGAGGAAAGATACAAAACACTTCTAGTGATCCTACTAATCCTATTGAAGGACAGGTGTGGTGGAATACCACAACTAGTACTTTAAAGGTTAGAGCAGGCACATTAGCGGGAGTGTGGTCTACGGCTGCAGCTATGAACACCGGAAGAGGGGAAGCGGCAGGAGCTGGACATGTTCAAGACTCAGCATTATATTTTGCAGGAAGTCCTGGAACTAAAGATGAGACGGAATCTTGGAATGGTTCAAGTTGGACTGAAGTAGGAGATTTAAATGATGCAAGATATGCACCAGGAGGTGCTGGAGAATCTAATACAGCTGCTATATGCTTTGGTGGTGTTACACCTCCATTTACTGCTAATACTGAAACGTGGAATGGAACATCTTGGACAGAAGTAAATAATTTAAATACTCCAAAAGTACCAGGAGCTCCTGGAGCAGGAGCAAAAGATTCAGCATTATGTATTTTTGGAAATACTCCCCCTAATAACTATGTTGCTGAATGTGAGTCTTGGAATGGAACTTCTTGGACAGAAGTAGGAGACATGGCTAGAGGTGGTGGATATCGATCTGTAGGTCAGTCTGGAATTACAAATACAGCAGGTTTAGCTTTTGGTGGTAATACATTACCACCTAATAATAACGTTGCATTAGCGGAGCAATGGAATGGAAGTTCTTGGACAGAAGTCGGAGACTTAAATTATACAATTCAACACCAAGGAGGAGCTGGAACTAGTACAGCTACTGTATCTTTTGGAGGAAATCGGAATTCTTCTGGCCCAGCTGGACCGCCTTTTAGTGTTACAGGAATAACAGAATTATGGAATGGAACAGCGTGGACAACTGGAAACGATCTAAATGTAGCAAATACTAGAAGACAAGGCGCAGGAATTTCAACATCTGCTTTAGCTATGGGTGGTGCCGGCGATTCTGATGCCACAGAGGAATATTCACAGGCTGCCGTAGGAGCCTGGGTTACTGGCGGAGCGATGAATACTGCTAGAGATGGTATTGCAGGAGCAGGAACTCAAATAGCTGGTATAGCTTTTGGAGGAAAAGTGCCGCCAAACACAAATAGTGCAGACACAGAAACATATGATGGAAGTAGTTGGACTGAAGTTAATAATTTAAATACTGCGAGATATTATTTAGCAGCTGCTACAGCGGGAACTACAACAGCTTCTCTAGCTTTTGGAGGAGGTACAAGTAGTCCTGATAATTATTACGCTCTTTGTGAAACATGGAATGGAACTTCTTGGACAGAAGTTGGTGACTTAAACACTGGAGCACCAGGAAGATATGGTTTAGCTGGAGCTGGAACAAATACAGCTGCTTTAGCTTTTGGTGGTTATTTTACACCACCTGCTACAAGAACAGCAGCGTGTGAATCTTGGAATGGTTCTGCATGGACAGAAGTAGGAGATTTAAACACTGGAAGAGCTTTTTTAGGTGGTGCAGGGGCTACTAATACAGCTGTTTTAGCTTTTGGTGGTTCTACGCCTCCTATAAGTGCATTAACAGAAGTATGGAACGGAGCATCTTGGACAGAAGTAAATGATTTAAACAGTGCCCGAGAAACAGGTGCTAGTATAGGAGTATCAACAGCAGCTATATACGCTGGAGGTTACACAACTACGTTTGCTGCAAATACAGAGGTTTGGGGTGGATCTAGTTGGACAGAGACATCGGATTTAAATACTGCAAGAGCATATGGAATGGCAGGAGGTGGATCAACAACTTCTGCTTATGCAGCTGCGGGTAATACTGGAAGTGCTTCAGCAGCAACTGAAGAATGGAGTGATCCTGCTTATGAAACTAAATCAATAACGGCGAGTTAATTATGGCAACTTATAAAGAAGTACACGGAACAAATATTCAAGTCTTATCTTCAGACCCATCCGTAACAACGAATGGACAAATCTGGTATAATTCAACTGCAGGAGCCTTAAAAGGTTTTGCTAATAAAGTTAATGGAAGTTGGGCTACTGGCGGAGCGATGAATACAGCTAGAACTGGTTTAGGAAGTGCTAACGCAGGTACACAAACGGCTGCATTAGGTTTTGGTGCAAATACGTATGGTAACCCTGGTATAACAGAATCTTATAATGGATCTACTTGGACTGAAACAGGGGATTTAAATAATAAAAGAGAAGCTTTAGCAGGTGCTGGAACTCAAACCGCAGCTTTAGCTGTTGGTGGATATTATGATGCTAACGAAGATTACGCTGAAAAATTTAATGGTAGTTCTTGGACAGAAGTTAATGACATAAATACTGCACGAAGATATTTATGTGGCGCAGGAGCAACTAACACAGCTTCTTTAGTTTTTGGAGGATATGTTGGTGGACACCCTCCTTCAAACCCTAAAGCTCAAGTTTTAACAGAATCTTGGGATGGATCTAGTTGGACAGAAGTTGGAGATTTAAATACTGCAGTTAGTAGCGCTGGTGGATGTGGAACTCAAACAGCTGCAATAACTGTTGGTGGTAATTTATCGCCGGGTATTACAAATAAAACAGAATTATGGAATGGAACTGGTTGGACTGAAGTTAATAATTTAAATACTACTAGATATAACGATCCAACGGCAGGGACAACTACTGCGGCTATATGTATGGGTGGATATGATCCCGCAACTGATGGTGGTGCCGGTGTAGGCACTACGGAAACGTGGAACGGAACATCTTGGACAACAGGTGCGACTATGACTACAGGTAGATATGGTGGCGGAGGAGCAGGAACAACCGCTTCTTCAATTGTTTTTGCAGGCTATGTGACGGGATCGGGTACTGTTGGAAATACAGAAGAATATACTGGTCCAGAAGGTCAAGTTACTGAAACTTTTTCTACAGAATAATACTTTACAAATACTTTTTAAAAGTATATAAAATAAGAAAGAAGGATATAAAGATGAGCGAAAAAAAAGACATAAAAGACCTTATACAAAGAGAAGAACCTAGTTTAAATAATTTATTAGAAAAGGATGATTTATCTTCATTCAAAGGAATGGTAGATGAACTTCGTGATACATGGACTAAAAGACAAATGTTTCGAACAGAAACAGAAGCAAGGTTTTCTGTATTACAAGATAATAGATACCCAACTAGAGCTGCAAAATATTGGCAGTGTGTTAGAGAACAATCCAGCTATTTAGATAATTTAATGCGTCTATCTTTTGACTACAGAAGAAATGATGCAAAAATAAAATGGCTAGAAACTAAAGTAGAAAACGAAGAAGATGAATATAAAGCAACAAAATATCAAATAGATTTAGATGAAGCTAGGTTTGGAAAAGCTTCTATGGAAAAAGTTGCTAAACATAGAATGAGAGAAATTAAAATGTGGTCTAAGTTAAAAGGAGAATTTAATGATGGATCATTTAACGATAAAGACGTTAATAAACATCAATTAGAATCTTATCACAAGCAGTATTCATACAAGGCTAAAACTTTAACTCCAACTTCTTCTGAAACAGAAGTATTTAATGTAATGGGACAATTAGAGTCTCTAGAGAGGATTAAAAAATCAGGGGAATTAGAGAACAAAGTGGATAAGAAAGAAGAAATTACTCATAATGCAGACTCCCAACACCAAATTTGATTTTGTATTTTTAGGTCAAAGTATTTTAAAATACGAAGTACCCTTAGATATATTTCACGCTCTTAATATTATCTATGAAAAAAAATATAATGATTTATTTAAAGCCAATGGACAACTGGTAGGTAAAATAGAAGATGAACATTCTTTATACTATCATGGAATTGATCAAGTAAAAATGAAGAATCATAACCATTTACCGACTAATGTTACCGATTATTTTTTTAAAATGTTTAAACATTATTTAGCCTTTAATAAAATTAAGGACTATCATTTACATTTAAACTCTATATGGGTTAATGAAATGAAAGAGCATGAATATAATCCAACCCATGTACATAGAGGAAACTTGTTTACAGGTTTATCGTCAGTTATGATATTAAAACTACCTTCCACTTTTGGTAGAGAATATTCTGCAAGCCATGTCCAACAAAACGGTAAGTTACAATTGTTTGGATCAAGTAGTGGTCAATTTGCAAAAATAGATTATCAGCCCCCTATGAATCTTAGGGATTTTTATATTTTTCCTTATGACATGCGTCATACAGTCTATCCTTTTAATGGTACTAAAGAAAAAAGAAGAACGTTGGCTGCAAACTGTGATGTTCAATTTGATCCAATTAAAAATAGAGGTACAGCATGATTCCAACAGAACCTAGATGGAAAGCGTTAATTGTTGGGACACATGGAGATCCTATATTTACACCCGAGCAATGCCAACAAATTATTAATACAGGCAGAAGAGAGACCAGGGTAACAGCTGAAGTAGGAGGCCAAGCTAAAGGACAATTAGATACTAAAAAAAGAACATCTCATATTAGTTGGATTCCGTTTAAAAATATGAAACCTATGTACGAAAAAATAGAAGCAACTATGAAAAAAATTAATCAAAATCACTTTGGTTATGAGGGAATGGAAATAACAGAAATGGCACAATACACAGAATATCCAGAAGGTGGTTTTTACGAGTGGCATATAGATTCAGATATTACTTGTGAACACGAACCACCAGTACGAAAAATTTCAATGACTCTATTACTATCTCCTGAATCTGAATTTGAGGGAGGACATTTAGAAATTACGTCACAAGATAAAGTAGCTCCAATTAAACAAGGACATGCTATATTTTTTGCATCTTATCTACAACATAGAGTGAAACCTGTGACAAGAGGTATTAGAAGATCTTTAGTAATGTGGTTTGGAGGGCCCCCACTTAAATGATTAAAGAAGGGTTTTTTCCTACACTTGTGTACGCTGAAGATTTTCAGTTAGATACAAACGAGCTTGCTCATAATATAATGAAATGGTCTCAGGAAAATGAGGGTGTTCAAAAAACAAATGTGAATGGATGGCATAGTGAAACCGATATGAATAAAAGACCTGAATACCAACCATTAGTAGATGAGTTATTTAAGATGGTTTATAGAATATTTGATGAAGAATGGTTGGATAGAAAACCTATTTTAGGAAATATGTGGGCTAATATAAATTATAAAGGAGGTTTTAATAAACCTCATGTACACCCCAATGCATTATTTAGTGGTGCTTACTATGTTAAAGCTCCTGCTAATTGTGGTAGACTAGTTTGTCAGGATCCAAGGCCTGGTATTCAAACTTGTATGCCTACTAGAAAAAAAGGACAACCCCCTAAATATTTATGGAGAGATATTCATATTGATCCAAAAGAAAATAGAGCGATAATGTTTCCAGCATGGTTATGGCATCAAGTTGAACCCAATCAATCAGAAGAACTTAGAATATCGGTAAGTTTTAATTTTATACAAGATGGCTTCGCAGTTTAAAGTAATATATAAAGAAATGCCCGTTGAGGAAATCTCATATTTAGAAAGGCCTGAATTTTCACCAGAAGGAAATGAAAAGGATTTTTATAATGTTTTGAAAGACTCAATAATTAAGAAGGGTATCAAAGACCCTGTTCATATTATATATGGAGGAGAGACTTACGGGGATATATTTAAAGTAATTGTTGGTAATAATAGAATGGTAATAGCAAAAGATTTAGGGATAAAGAAAGTGGCTGTCGTTATTGTTAATTGTAAACCAGATACTTTTCCTATTGAAGGAAAAGTTTTAAATAGTGATGAGGAGATTAGAAGTTATTTCCATATTCCGGATCAAGTTCAAGTAAGAAGAGACAGAGAAACTGGGATCATAGATCAAATAATGCCGGTTGTCTTTCATAAGGTAAAACATCATTATGTTTAGAATACAAAAATATCAAGTGATTAGAAAAGCATTAAGTTACGAGCTGGCTAATTTCCTTTATAATTATTTTTTACTTAAAAGAGAGGCTGTAGCATTTATGTATGAGAATAACATTCATTTTGAATCAGGTCTATTAGGAACCTGGTCGGATAAACAAGTCCCAAATACCTATTCTCTTTATGGGGATTTTGCAATGGATACTTTAATGATGAAAATGCTTCCTGTTATGAAAAAAGAAACCGACTTAGATCTGACACCTACATACTCATACGCAAGACTCTATAAAAAAGGGGATATATTAGCTAGACATAAGGACAGACCAAGCTGTGAAGTATCCTGCACCCTTAATTTAGGGGGAGATCCGTGGCCTATATTTATAGATGGCACAGGATCCAATAATGTAATTGATGAATATAAAAATATAATGAAACCTGACGCTCCCAAGGGCACTAAACTCTTACTTGATGTTGGCGATATGCTGGTATATAGTGGATGTGAATTAGAGCATTGGAGAGAACCTTTTGAAGGAAGTACTTGCGGACAAGTGTTTCTTCATTATAACCATGTAAATGGTCCTTTTGCTGAAAAAAACAGGTTCGACAAAAGGCCAATGTTAGGTGTTCCATCGATGGGGAGCACATAATATGATGGAGTTATATGCTACAAAAGTTAGGTTTTTTACCTGGATTCAATAAACAAGTCACACAGACTGGAGCGGAAGGCCAATGGTTTGATGGTGACAATGTTCGTTTTAGATACGGTACCCCAGAAAAAATAGGTGGTTGGAATCAACTAGGAGACGATAAGTTAACTGGTGCAGCTAGAGCTATTCATCATTGGGACGATAACGCTGGTATTAAATACGCAGCTATAGGAACTAATAGAATTTTATATGTTTATTCAGGGGGAGTGTATTATGACATTCACCCAATTAGAACTACTTTAACAGGTGCAAAATTTACAAGTAGTTCTTCATCAACAACAGTTACAGTAGTATGTACTGGATCTCATGGTCTAGGTGAAAATGATATTGTAATGTTTGATAGTGTTACAGGAGTACCTGCTGGATCCACTTATAGTAATGCTACTTTTGAAGATGAAAAATTTATGGTAACTTCTGTTCCTACTACAGATACTTTTACAATTACAATGGATACTCAGGAATCAGGGACGCCTTTAACTACAAGTGATGGAAACAGCACCTCTGTACTATGTTATTATACAGTAGGACCTTCTCAACAATTAGGGGGTTATGGTTGGGGTACAGGATTATTTGGTGGTACTTCATTAGGCCCGGCAACTACAACACTAGCTTCTGGTATTAATGACACTGTAACTGATATTCCTTTAACCAACTCTGCTGCTTTTCCGTCAACTGGAGAAATAAGAATTGGAACAGAAGATATAAGTTTTACAGCTAACGATACTTCTACAAATACTTTAAGCGGAGGTGCTAGAGAAGTTAATGGTACAACAAAAGCATCACATAGTGGTGGTGACACTGTAACCAACATATCTGAATATGTTGCCTGGGGTGAAGCGTCTTCTGCTGACTTTACTATTGACCCAGGTTTATGGGTATTAGATAACTATGGAACAAAATTAATAGCACTTATTTATAACGGTAAATGTTTTGAATGGGATGCAGCGGCACCTGGTGCTGTTTCTACAAGAGCAACTGTATTAGCAAATGCACCTACAGCATCACGTCATGTATTGGTATCTACACCCGATAGACACTTAGTATTCTTTGGAACTGAAACAACTATCGGTTCCACTACAACTCAAGATGACATGTTTATAAGATTCTCTTCTCAAGAGAGTATTAATCAAACTGATTCTTATACAGTTAAGGCAACCAATACCGCCGGTACCCAGAGACTTGCTGATGGTTCTATGATTATGGGAGCTATCAAAGGTAGGGATGCAATTTATGTATGGACAGATACTGCACTATTCCTAATGAAGTTCGTTGGTCAACCATTTACCTTTTCATTCGAACAGGTAGGAACTAACTGTGGACTGATAGGTAAAAATGCAAATATTGAAGTAGATGGTACAGCCTACTGGATGTCAGAAAATGGTTTCTTTGCATACGATGGTCAGTTAAAATCTTTACCTTGCTTAGTAGAAGACCATGTTTATGATGATTTAAACTTTACTTCTAGAGACCTGGTTAATGCTGGATTAAATAATCTATTTGGGGAGATAAGTTG
>Ga0208299_1003274_pt1 | contig 10290 bp, 9 predicted proteins | sample 15_taG_FD_184089 | JGI IMG/M metagenome (GOLD analysis project Ga0208299, IMG submission 184089) | Marine viral communities from the Subarctic Pacific Ocean - 15_ETSP_OMZ_AT15312 metaG (SPAdes) (version 2) | ecosystem: Environmental > Aquatic > Marine > Oceanic | place: Pacific Ocean | collected...
TTAATTGGACAAAGGTTAGCACAGTACGAAAAAGAATTTGGTAAAGATTTCTTAAAAACACGAGATGGTGTTGAAGAGTTTTTTACAGCTATCAGTGACGCTACTAGTGTTTTAGCTATAGACGCTTTAACAGTGGAAGATAGAAAATCTATACTCGCTATAGGTAAAGAACTTGGTGGGTTAATAGATGTGACTGTTGATATGAACGTTGATAATACTGTTGAATTTTTACAGAACCTCCCTGGAGGATCAACTAATGTTGTAAGTGAAACTTACTTTGATAGAAACGGTAACATTGTGACTTCTATCGACACTGATGGTGACGTTACACAAAACGTTTTAAACAGTTTAAAAGATGGTAAAACATCTGACTTAATACTTATTGAAGAAGCTAATCCATATCCTAAAGGTAGAACATCTGGAGAGGGTGGTGAAATAGATACAGAAAACAAACGTCTTTACGCACTAATAAAAAAGCACGAAACTTATATTAATCCTGATGGCGATCTTGAAATGCAAGCCAAAGTAAGAGCTGGTGGTAAGAGGTATAGAGACATGCTGTTGTATAATAACTACGGTGCTTTTATGGATAGAGTGTTAAGAAAATACGATGACACTAAACCTGGTCATAGTGACGAAAGAAAAGAGTTTTTTATTGGTGAGTCTATAGAGCAATTTGCTAAAGCTTTACAAACTTATAATAGAAAAAAAGATCCTGAAACTGGAGAGTATGTGTTTGACGATGTGAGTGATTCTTTCAGCGCTTATTATTTCTTTACTCCTACTGCTCAAGGCCACGACAGTGTCGCGACAGCTCGTTTAGCAAGGATTTGGGATGAAATGCAAATGGATTTTAAATTAGATCTTGAGACTTTAACTGGAGAAGAGATCATGAATACTGAAGATGCTATTAGTGATTATAATCAAGATTATGTTTTAGATATTGAAACCAAGCTTAATGATTTTAACGAAAGATCTGCACTTAGAGAAAGTTTAGCTAATGTTATGGAGTTTGAGGTTGATGGTGAAAATTATAATAATTGGATTAAAAAACAATCGGACTTATTGAAAGATTTTGATTTTTCAGAAATATATGGTCCTAATGCCACTAAAGACATGAAGAAGATAGGACAATCTTTATGGAAAAACCTTAGAGATCTTGCTAAAAAAGATGGTAAGCTAAATAAAAATGGTAGACCTACTCAGTTGTATATAGATATGGTGACAGAAACTATAGAGACGTTCTACAACAATATGAACCAAAAAACTTTTAATAAAGTTTTCCCTGAGTTCGTTGATGTTATAGAACAGAGAGGTAGTGTAGACGCGTCTAAAAGATTAAAAGGAAAGGCAAAACCTAAAGATACTGAAGCTGGTAATACAATTACAAAGAAGAAAGAATTTACTGAAGAAATTAAAGAACAACTTTTAGAAAGGCTTTTAAAGACAAATGAAATAGCAGAACTAGAGGCTCAAGGATTATCAAACGCTGAAATACACAAGAAAATCAGAATGGACATGTTGCAAGAGTCTACGCTAAAACATTATTCTGAAATACTTTTTGATGACGCCGCAATGCAAATTGTTTCTAGCGATGACTTTAAAAAAGAAAACGGCGTTGCTCAAAGTGAGGTATTACAAGTTGGTATACTTTTAGACAAAGGGCAAGACGTTAAGTTTAGTTTACGCGATGGCGGAGAACAGGTTTTAAGTGCCTCGGCATTAAACTCTGTTTTCTTTAAAACTGAGACTGGTAGATTGATTCGTTTAGTAGAAGACTACGAAGATTCAAATAATTGGGATGATATCATAGATATTATACAAGCTGATCCAACTGCTCCACAAGAGATTAAAGATTGGGTTTCCAGTATGTATGACAAAGGTTTGATTGAGAGCGCTGGTGAAAAAAGGTTTAAAGCATCTACTGTTGAGTATTTAAGAAGTATAGGTCAAAATAAACTAGCAGATGAATTTAATGAAGGTGGTAATATAAGATTCAACAAAGACGCTAGGGATAAAATGATTAAAAACGCCGCTGTGTTTACTAAAGTATTTGGTAAAGAGTTTATGGAAGCGGTTGGTTTTGATTGGCAGGGATTTAAAAGTGGTAATAGATATTTAGACATAAAAGGTAAAAAAGAAGGTAGTATAAAAGGTGAAGCTTATGAGGCACACCAGCAGTTGGTTAGCGATTTAAAAAGCATACCAGAAGAAGATTTACTTGGTAATGTTACTTACGAAGATCTTGCGAATGTTCGCATGATGAATAAAATGTCTGGTAAAAAAGATACTGGCATATTTAAAAGAATAATAGATTTAAATAAAAGAATAGCTAGTGGTGACATTACTAAGAAAGAAGCCGAGAGAATAATTAAAGAAGAAGGTTTACAAGCTGAAATTGACGCCGCAAATACAGCTAACGAAAAGGTATTTAAAACTATAATAAAAGAAATAATAACTCAAACAAAAGATGGAAATGTTGATGAGGTTGCTGTTTTAGAAATGTTTAAAATGCAATCTAATTTAGTAGAAGGATTTAGAGGTATGTCTAGATTAGATGGCTATCTTCTTATTGACGGAAAAATGTCTAAGGAGAAGTTTGACAATATACATTGGAAAGGCGAACACATGAAGCCTATGTCCGTGGTTAGTTCTGAGATTGTAGAATTAATGCAACGTTACAAAGCGGATCCTAGTGTTGATTTAGATTCTGAAATTGATTTAATACTATCTGACTACACACAAATACTTAGTGATAGTCAAACTTTTGATATTCTAGATGTTTATGGTAAAGCTAATGTTGGTGGTATAAATAGATTTGCCGCTTTAAGTAACGCTCAATTAAAAGGTATAACTAATGCTAATGGTTTAAACGCTAGGGCAATACAAGCTGAGATTTTAAGAAGAAAATCAATAAAGACAGATATTATAAAGTCTAAAAAGAAAGCTGAAGCTATTGAAAATATAAATCTTAAAACTACTTCTGGTGAGATTCAAGGAACTACCGTTATGGATTTTGACGAAACAGTTGGTGTTAGTGAGAATTATATTATAGCTACAAAAGACGGTAAAAAAGTAAAAATAGCATCTGCCGATTGGCCTAACGTTGGCGAAGGTATGATAAAAGAAGGTTGGACAATGGATTTCACTGACTTCAACAAAGTTACAGATGGAAAACCAGGGCCTTTATTTGATAAATTAAAAAATCAAATAGCTAAATACGGTGTTGAAAACGTTCACATATTAACAGCGAGGGCGGCTGAGAGTGCTCCAGCGATACAAGCTTGGTTAAAATCTCAAGGAATAAACTTACCGTTAGAAAACATAACTGGATTAGGCAATTCTACTGGACAAGCAAAAGCTGATTGGATAGAAAATAATTTAATACTTAATGGTTTTAACGATATTTATTTTGTTGATGATGCTCATCAAAACGTAGACGCTGTTCAAAATATGTTTAATGAGTATCCTCCTGGATTGTTAGTAGATGGTGGTAAATCTGTTTTAGTTAATCCACTTGAATACAACGATAAAGGAGTTAAGTTTTCTTTAAGTGATACGTTTAATAAAGTATTAGAAGATACAGAGGGCATGAAAGCTGAAAAAGTATTTTCAAAAGCACAAGGCCAAATTAGAGGTAGAAATGCTGGCGGACTTTTAGACATGATATACCCAGCTTCGGCTTATGACTTTGAAATGTTTACTTATAAATATATGGGTAAAGGCGAAGTAGGAGAACAACAAGCTTTGTTTTTTAAAGAAAATTTATTTGATCCTTACGAGCAAGCGACACAGCAAATAGATAAGCAAAAACAAGCTATAAGAAATGATTATAAAGCTTTAGTTAAAGAACTACCTAAAGTTAGAAAAAGTTTAAAGAAGAACATAGAAGGAACAAATTATACTGTTGAGCAAGCTGTGAGAGTTTATACCTGGACTAAAAATGGTATGGAAGTTCCTGGTTTATCAAAAAGAGATCAAAAAGCTTTAATTAAAGTTGTCGAAGCAGATCCAGAATTAGTAATGTTTGCCGATAGACTCTCCGCGATATCTAGACAAAAAGAAGGTTATGTTGCTCCTAGTGAATATTGGACGGTTGAAGGTATATCTTATGATTTAACAGAAATGACTGGTCAAGTAGGTAGAGCAAAAGCTTTAGCTGGTTGGAAACAAAATACTCAAGAAATATTTTCTGAAGAAAATAAAAATAAGTTAAGAGCTTTATATGGAAACAAGCATGTTGAAGCGTTAGAGGACATGTTATACCGTATGGAGTATGGTAGGAATAGAAATAGACCTGGTAGAATAGAAAGAAATTGGAATAATTGGGTTAATAATTCTGTTGGCGCGGTGATGTTCTTTAACATGAGATCTGCTGCTTTACAAACTATATCGGCAGCTAACTATATGGATTGGGAAAATAATACTCCAGTTAAAGCTGGTTTAGCATTTGCTAATCAACCACAATATTGGAAAGATTTTGGTTATATATTTAACTCTGATTATCTAAAAGAAAGAAGATCTGGTAACAAAAGAACAATTAATGAAGCTGAATTATCAGCTCACTTAAAAGGATCTGATAACAAAGCAAAAGCCGCTTTGGCATGGTTGTTAGAAAAAGGATTTACACCTACACAAATAGCGGATAGTTTTGCAATTGCTTCTGGTGGTGCTAGTTTTTATAGAAACCAAGTAAAAGCATATGAAAAAGCAGGTATGTCTACTCAAGAAGCTGAAACTCAAGCTTGGACAGATTTTAGAGATAAAACAGAAAAAGGCCAACAGTCTTCTAGACCAGATTTAATATCACAGCAACAAGCTGGGGGTTTGGGTAGGTTAATATTAGCGTTTAAAAACACTCCGATGCAGTACAATAGATTGATGATAAAGGCTGTCGCGGATATCAAAAATAAACGTGGGGATTTAAAATCAAACTTATCTAAAGTCGCTTATTATGGAGCTGTTCAAAACGTAATATTTACATCGCTACAAACAGCATTGTTCTCAGCGCTTGGAGACGAAGACGAATGGGATACTAAAAAAGAAAGAGTTGCTAACGGAATGATTGATAGTATTTTAAATGGTATGGGATTAACAGGGGCGGTTGGTGTTACTGTTAAAAATGGATATTTAAGATATGCTAAAGAAAAGAAAAAAGGTTTCAAAGCCGATCATACTCGAACTATAATTGAGTTTGCTAATTTGTCACCAACAATAGGCTCTAAGTTAAGAAAATTATATAGTGGTATACAAACGGAAGAAATGAATGAAGGTGCTATTGAAAAAATGGGATTAACCGTTGAAAATCCAGCATTTGCATCTTTAGCTAACGTAATCTCAGCAACAACAAATATTCCAGCGGATAGAGTTGTTAATAAAATAAATAATATTATATTAGCTTCTAGTAGCGAAACAGAGGCTATGGATAGAATAGCATTGTTGATGGGTTGGAATGCTTGGGACTTAGGAATTGAGCGTACTAAAGCAAAAGAAGCTAATGTTGAGTTTAAAAAAGAGAAAAAAGAAGAAAAGAAAGCTTTTAATTTTAAAAAGAAAATGGATTTTTCTAAATCCGAAGAAGAGAAAAATATTAAAAAACAAAAACAAGAGAAAAAAGAAGGTAAAAAAGTTATTTGTTCTTATAATTCCGACAAAGGTAGATGTGGTATGGAGGCTGTAAAAGGAGGTACTAGATGTACAGTTCATCAGGTAGTAAAACAAAGAGACGACGGTAAACAGACTCAGTGTAAAAAGATTAAGAAGAACAAACAACGATGCGGCGTAATGACGGGTAGTAAATCTGGCTTTTGTTATTACCACGATTAGGTAAAGAATTCAAAAAATAAGTGATTATAATTAACATATGGATAAAATCTGTAATACATTGGAACAGGAAATAGCATTAATGAAAAGAGATATAGAGACTTTGAGCAAAGATATTAAAGAGCTGAACGATAAGATGGATAGACTAATGGTTAAACTGCTTGATCCAGATGAGGGTATAGTAGTTAGAGTTAATAAGAATACTGAGCGCTTAGACGAAAGAGATAGAAAACTAAATGGATGGTTAAAGGATTTAGAATCTTTTCGCCAAATGAAAAAGTGGAAATTTACAGTAACTAGAGCGTTGTGGGGATTATACGCTGCAATCATAGGTTATTTAGTTAAGCTAATATTCTGGGAATAATATGGAAGAAATACTGCGACTTATAGAAGGCTATGGATTACCTTTGGTATTATTACTAGGGGCATTATATGCGCTATATAGATTTCTAGTGTTTAGTTTATATGAAGTAAAAAATCAATTCTCTCGTCATCATGAAAAAGCCGCTACGAATATTGAGGAAATGAAAAAGAAAATAGATATAATCTTAGAATATATAAGAAAACAATAGTATGAAAGATTTTACTTTAAATATAGGAAATAGATGAAGTTACCAATAAATTTTAAAGATTTCGCAACTAACCCTATAGCAGGGATTCTATTTTTTGCTTTGATTGCTATTGGGTATTTATACGTTGATAATAAAACAACACTTACAAATCAAATCGAGGCTTTACAAGAAGAAGTTGTGACTCTTAGAGACGACTATAAAAAGTTGAACGATAAATTTATAGAAACATTAAAAAACATAAGGTGAAAAAGATATGTTATATACTATTGCTTATTTTATTTTCTTGCTCTGGATTAGAGAAGCCAGCGGAAGAAACAAAAGTCGTTATCAATAACGATTTAGATAGTCTTATAATGTTAGCAGATGAAACAATAGAAGATCTAAACAATAAGAAAGAGCAAACTAAAAACGCTCAATCAAAGTTAAATAAAAGATTATTAGATGTTGCTCGTTTAAGAGATCGTTATAAAGATAGTGTAAACGACTTAAGAAGCCTAAGATTAATAAATAGAGATAGTGTTATTTATGATTATAGGATTGAGGTTTGTGAGATAGTTGACAGTGTAAAGGTTTTAATACCAGATTCAATCTGCCCCGTCTGCGTTCACAAGAAAGAAAAATCAATATTCAACATATTTAAGAAAAACAAAAACAAATAAAAATTATGGCATTAATACCAACATTAACAATAAAAGACGCAACTACTTTTAGTGATGAAATAAATTTCTCAGTAACAGATAGTTTAACAGTAACCGCCCCTTCTTCTAGTTTATCTACAATTGTAGCAACTGCTACTGGTGGTGATAGTATAATAGTGCCAGCAAGCACTGCTATTATGTATCTTTTTGTTAGACACACTGGAACCACAGATGGTTCATCAAGCACAACAAGACAAGTAGACGTTGAATTTACTACTGGCGAGGCGATTTCTCGTTTAAGTACTGGGGAATGGTTATTCATGCCTGTTCACCACGCGGAAGCAGATGTGGGTGTTCAATTACACGTACAACATTCAGATCCCTCTGATGTAGTTCAATTAGAGTATGCTTACTGGAAAAAAGGATAAAAAATAAAAACAATTAATTAACAACAAATAAAAACAAAAATATGGCAACAACAACAGCAACGGTAAGTATTTCTAGTTCAGATTTACAACCTGGAAGTAGCTTAAATCTTCACGCTAGCTCAACATTGATGCAGGCTGGTTTAACAGCTGGCTTAGAGTTGGTAGACATGGGTAAGGGTAAACTAACTGAAACCACTGATAGAGACGCGCTTCACGAAGCTTTAGGCACTATAGATTCAGCGAACTGGGTTTACTTGTGTAACAACGCTACAGACGATACCCATTATATTAAGGTTGGTATTCACGAAACAGTTATAGGTAACTTAGGTGCCGGTGATTGGATGTGGATGCCTTGGAATATGGGTGATGCTGACGCAGAATTAAATATAGAAGCTGAAGGATATACAGATTGTACAATTCCTTATGAGTATGCAATTTTCAAAACAGCTTATACATTAGCGGCATCAACAGCAGCGTAGTAATTAACAATAAATAAATAAATAAATATGGCAACAATAAACGCAACTATTAGTGTTAATAGTAATATAATGAGTTATCCTATTAACATTCATAAATCAATGAGTATGAAGAAGTTTCAGTCGTGTAATGGATTAGAAGAAACATCTGGCTTACGTACTAAGAAATTTACCTCGGCAACTGAAACGGTTGTAGTAGAGCAAGATGAATTCACCTCCACTAAAGCTTCTAAAGTTTACATGAGAAATACTAGTTCTGACAAGGCGCATTACTTCTATGTAGCTAAGCACGCTTCAGCTGCTGCTGCAGATACTAACGCTGAGACTATCGGTAAACTATACGGTGGTGACTGGATGCTTATTCCTTATCTTGCAGATGTAAATATTACGGTGGCGTCTAGCTCAACAGATCCTGTTGTTCTAGAATATATGGTATTCGCAGAGTAGTATAAATGGGATTTCACGTTCAAAAAATATCATCTGGAGATAAAACTCAAGTGAACTATGCTTATAGTAGTTATAAATCTATGACTCTTACTAACACGCATAGTTCTTCTGTTAATGTTAGTCTTTATGTCACATCTAAAAGTGGTTCTAATGGAATTAATTTAGATATAACTGATACCGATACAGATGTTAATTTGGGTGCTGGATATCTAGCTACAGTAGACTCACAAGTAATTGTTGTGGACAATGGTGGAACAGCCGGAACAAGTGATATGTTTTTGAACGAAAAAGTATACTTATCTACTGGTAAACTCATTGGTACTTGTACTACTTTTGGTAGCGCAACGTCACTTACTTTTTCAAGTGGATTAAACAATAGTTTAGCAAATAACGATAGTTTATATACTGGGACTAGATATCATATTCTAAAGAATGTTGAAATTCCCGCAGGAATCGCTTTAAAATTACAACAAGAAGATTTTAGTTACAACACTAATTATTATAATCTTTATATAGACTCAAGTAATGCTAGTGGATATATAGATATAATAACAAGAGCGTAATTATGAAATGGTTAGGTCAATATATAATAAATAAAATAAAATGATAAGTAAGCATATTTCAGAGAGGGAAGGTGTGTATAGCACAACCGCTATGCGTAAAGGAATAGTTAATATTCCTGAAATGCAAGAACTGAATAATATGAAATTATTAGCGGAGAAAGTTTTTGAACCTCTCAGAGAGTGGGTTGGAGGACCAATTAGAGTTAATAGTTTTTTTAGATGTGTAGAACTTAATAAGGCTATCGGCGGATCAAGCAGATCCCAACATTGTAAAGGTCAGGCAATAGACATAGATGACGCGCGTTGCCATAAAACAAATGCAGAAATGTTTCAATTCATAAAAGATGAATTAGAGTTTGATCAAATGATATGGGAGTTTGGTGATGACGAGAATCCTAATTGGGTTCATGTTAGTTACGTGTCGGAGGATGAAAATAGAAATAGATGTTTACGAGCTATTAGAAAAAACGGTAAGACAAGTTACGAGGTAATATAATGAAATGGATAGGCCAACATATATACGATTTAATATCTAGATTTCGTAGTGATGTCTATTTAGAAGACATAGATACTGGCACTATAGCTAGTGGGGGTAACTTAGGTTTAGACTCAAATAATAAAATTGTAAAAGCTACAATATCTAGCGGTTCTGGAGATATAACGGGTGTTGATTTAACGGGCACACTTCCAATAACTATTGGTAGCGAAACAAACACAACTAGTGGGGATTATTCTTCTACAATAGGTATAAACGTTGGTAACGGAATAAACGTTGATGGAGGTGATTTAGTAACTAACGATAGCGAGATAGATCATGATCAATTAGACAACTTTGCAGCTGATGAACATTTTACACAAGCTAACATTACAACTGTAGGAACTATTGGAACTGGAACTTGGCAAGGAACAGCAATAGCCCAAGCATATATCGCCGGCGATGCTATTAACGGAGATAAGATAGCGGATGATGCGGTTGATTCAGAACATTATACAGATGGATCAATAGACACTGCTCATATAGCAGACGCACAAATTACCGTTGCTAAGCTACATGCTGACGCGATACAAACATCTGGAGAATCATTTGCTGATAATGATACTAGCTTAATGACATCTGCTTCTATAAATGATAGGATTAATAGACCAGATAAACAAATAGTATTAATGAGAGCAGGTTTTAAAGATGATTTAGGTACAAATAAGCACTACGTACCTTTACAATCTGAATTAGAGCAAACATTATACTATCATGAAATGAATAGTTTTGTGGCTCCATTTGCTGGTAAGTTATTAAAAGTAATGTATAGGGGTAGTGGAGATTTTTCAGGAGGTGCTGTTTCTTT
>Ga0208299_1003277_pt1 | contig 10282 bp, 9 predicted proteins | sample 15_taG_FD_184089 | JGI IMG/M metagenome (GOLD analysis project Ga0208299, IMG submission 184089) | Marine viral communities from the Subarctic Pacific Ocean - 15_ETSP_OMZ_AT15312 metaG (SPAdes) (version 2) | ecosystem: Environmental > Aquatic > Marine > Oceanic | place: Pacific Ocean | collected...
TACGACGCCAGCAGCACAAGTTTCGGCGGCATCCCTGGGTGCATCAAAGCCGCCAATGCCCGCCCCACAAGAGATTAATATTACCGCTATAATAGAAGCTGATGGCAAAGCTGTGGCAACGGCAGTTTTTGATACTATTAAAACACACAACAAAACAAGAGAAGAGGTTGAATCGATCGCCGTGAATGCAACATCAAGTAGGCTAGCCTAACTCAAGAAGGGAGACATAGACAATGACAATGATTAATATGGACAATTATGCAAAAAAGGGAAATTTCTATGTATCGTTTGCACCGGTTCACCTTGCACCTCTTAGCGAAAACATCGAAGATTATCTTGTGCAGTTCAGAGCAGCGCTCACAGACTTTAAAGACGCCATATCCCCAAGTTGGGACACGAAAACCGTATATGGTAGGATGGATCCCATTGCAACATATCAAAGAACAGAAAGAAAGATCGACTTCTCTATTGATATCCTGGCACAAGATATGGAGGAGGCCAAAGCAAACCTCAAAAAGATTAGAAAATTACAAAGCTATATGTATCCAATTTATGAAACCTCTACTTCCGATGGGTTTGAGGTCTTGTCCGCCTCACCTCTTATGAGAATAGGGTTTGCCAACTGGACACCAAGGTCCACCAATGAATCAAGCTCAGAAACGACAGTCCCTGCTGCTACCCCTGGAGGCAGCACAAATGTTACCACAAACTACTTACTAGGCTATATTGATGGTTCGATTGACTTTGCACCAGATCTCAAGACGCCAACTTTTGAATCTTTCGAGGATAGCAATTCGAAAACAGCAGCCCTTTTACCGTCTAAAATGTCACTCTCTATCTCTTTTAAAGTATTACACGAAGAAAAAGTAGGCTGGACAACTGGCGATGATGGCAAATTTAGTTGGAGATCTTAAAATGGCAGAAAATAGCAGATATAGTAACACCCCGATAAGAACTAACGATGAAGATATTTATCAAGAGCTTCTAGATAAGAGAAGTGTAAAGAAAATTAAACAATATTTATCTCCATCGATGCCCTCTCCCAGCAAAGTGATAAGCAAGCCCCACACAACGGAGATTAAGCATGTCTGGAAAACGGGAGACAGGTTTTTTAAGTTAGCATACAAGCACTACGGAGATGCTGAGTTGTGGTGGCTAATAGCTTGGTATAATGAAAAACCAACAGAGAGCGAAGTTTTACTTGGAGACGTTATCCTAATTCCGATCCCGCTTTCAATGGTGTTGTCCGCGTACCACGGGGGGTCATAATGCCAACGTGGATGTGGGAAAAAACTCAGTCATGGGAGGCGCAGCAAGCCCACATCGCCGCTACAGACGCGCCCGATCCAAGATCTGATGAGGCTATAGCCGCCGCTATAAACGCTTGCAATTTTGCAACACAGCATGTGTGGAATTATAAAGACGAGTATATACTTTTTAGTGATCTAGACGAATCCGGAGAACCTACAAAGAAATTAGAAAAAGTAGAAGATGTCTATCTAAACACTGATACCTTTACTCACTTCCAGGAAACTGGGCGCGGCAATCGCGATGACGACGCAACGCTTAATGACCAGGGGTTAAAGACTCGCTCGGACGTTGTATCTGCTATCTGTGAGATGTTTTTTTCTGGAGATCCAGCTACGCAAGGAGTATTTAAAGGAACCAAGGACTTTAAGATATCAGATGGTCCAGGTTACGCCGAACATTATATCTATGAATATGAAGGCGGCGCCGCCGCTCCCATTGAACCATCCAAAATAAAAGAATTCGCAAAGAGGAACGCGCTCCCACTAGATCTAATGATGTTTTTCGGAGATCCCAAATTCCGCGCAACGATTACACATCCGGGATATTTGCGAAGGGGGGTGAGAACGCTAGGATCACTACAGGAGGATTGGCCAGAGTATCCATCTATCGGACCAAATTGTGAGGGAGTAGACAGGCTTGTTATAGCGTGGAATCTAGCATACACTAACGGTGGAATGGATTCGAGCGGCGAATTATTCTTGGAAGACTTGCAGGACGCCAACAGAGGATTGGATTATCTCGTCAGCGGCATGATTAAGGCTGATCGGTATGACAATATTGATGATTATGTTGCGCAAAATCCCAAAATTATTGAGAGATATGCCGAAAGACTAAACAAGCAAAAAGCACAAGAAGGTCAGCAGGCAAGAAAAGACAAGCCACTTAAGATCGAAATGCAGGAACAGTGTTTATTATTAAACAACCTAAAAACTTTATCAGCGCTAAACAGCCCAGAGACATATCGCAAAAGAAACACAACAAAGCCAATAAACGGATCCGCCTTAAAGAAATATAAGAAATATAAAAAAGTTAATTTTGTTTTAGGTCAGACTTCCAGCATGCTAAACAAGCTTAGATATAAGGCTGGCAGCGCGAAGTTCAATGAATTAGATAATGCCACTGCCTCCTCGATGTTGCCTTACGTTAAATTCTATAAAGTTTTAGAAGAAGACGGAGGGACTTTCAAACAAATACCAATATTATTTCCAACGACCAATTCTTTAGATGGGAACCTATCAATTAGTACTCGAAGAATATTAGAACAGTCAGGCTCTGGCACAAAAACCCGTTATTCGTCACCAACGGGTCGAGCAGAATATGGCATAGAGAAGGTTAGCTGGTCTTATATCGGAAACCAGCCAGAAACTATAAAAAATGATATTGAAGTTGAGGTTGTTTTATTTTTTCAGAACTTAGATGAACTGATAGTTCGTCGCGAATATTCAGATGGAGATAAAACGTTCAGATATAGGATATTAGATCTGGTTATGAGAAACGACATAGATGACCTACAAAAAGCATTAGATCTTGCAGCACAGGATAAGTCAGTAAACAAGCCCGACGATACCTGCTCTACATCCTCAATCGCATCACCACTTTCTGTTTTCAAAAAAATGGAAATAAAAATGGAGTGTGGTTGGTCACCACCCAGCGTGGGTTTGGTCAAGGATCGCAAGCTTTCAAGAACACTTCAAAGCCAATTTGTTTCTTTGTTCTTAACATTAACAACTCATGAGTTTAATTTTAATGAAGACGGCACCTTCTCTCTAACAATAAACTACAAGGCTAGGGAAGAGGGTCTCTTAACGAACATTGTAAGTGACGTTATACTTTCCCACCGCGACAAGCGAAAATTAAAATTCTACAATTGGTGTACTAAAAAAATTAATTCATCTTGTGGCGCCACCAACAAGTCCGAGGATGACAAAGCGACAGATAAGGTCAAAGAAAGACTAAAAGAAGAGATCGATGATTTTAAAGTAGAAGTAAGGCAACGGTCAATGACACACATTGTTGAAGAGTTAATCAAAAATAGAAAAATGTTCTATTGCAACATTTCAGCGGAACAGCTAAAAATCGCAGCATACAGAAACAAAGAAATAAAACTAACCCCAAAAGACATTATTAAGCCATGGGCAGTTGATTTTGACGATAGTGGGCAAATGGTCAAAAATACAAAAAACGCCCTCAAAACTGCCCAAGAACAGCAAGCTGCCCAAAAGGATTCTGATTCAGCCGAAGCAGCATGGGTGGGCAAGAACAAAGAAGAGAAGAGGCTTGATAGGTTAACTGCCGACAACAAGAAAAAGAAGGCACTTTCAAGTGAGTTCGGATTCTTCTTTCTTTCTGATTTGTTTGAGATAGTAGCCATCAGGGCCCTGAGTTCTGACGGAGACAGAAAAACAGACCCTAGTATTGTCAAAGGCTGGATATCTGATGTCTTTAAACAGAGTCTCAAGTCCGGCTTCTTGGATAAAGTCGGACTTTCCGAAAAGGCGGCTGCTAAAAGCTTTGTCGAGGAAATGAAAAACCATGACACTTCCGTAAGCCAACTAGATAATGTTAAACTAATGCTAGGAGGAGTTAAATTAAAACACGATGATCAAAATAGCGATACCGGCTTAGTAAATATCGGAGATCTCCCAGTTTCTATTAACATGTACCAAACATGGTTTAACGAAAACGTCGTTAATAGAGACTCTGATTATTATCCATTTCTAGATTTTATGAAAGATTGTATTTCTAAGTTAGTGGTGGACGTTTTCAACCAAGAATGTAATCAAGACCCAGATAAGGTTTATAGGCAGAGGCTTCGCACTGCTTTAGTCCAATATCCAATAACTTCTGATGATACCAACCGCAGATCCGACTCACTAGAAGCCAAGACCGCTGAACTCTTAAAGCCAGAATTAAGTAAAACAGATCTCAAGAATACATACTGGGCAAACAAGTTAGATGTTGATCAAATAACAATTGCCCAAGAGAAGAATGCATTAACACAGATATCTAGAAACAGCAGCCAACACAACATTCGTTCTTATCTAGCAATTTATTCAGAAGACCCCACTTCTGATCAGTTGCACGGAGATGTGATTGAGGATAAAAATAACGGAATTTATCATTTGAATTATGGCGCAGACAAGGGACTGCTTAAGAAAATAAGCTTCAAGAGATCAGATGTAAAGGGACTAAAAGAACTTAGGTACTCTACAGACACATTTAACCCATTAACAGAGTTGGCAGCAGTTTACAATGCAGATGTTGAACTAATCGGAAACACACTATTCTATCCCAGTCAATACATTTTCATAAATCCATTAGGGTTCGGCACCAGTATTGGATTGCCCAATGATCGGCTTAGTATCTCTAATATGATCGGTCTTGGAGGATACCACCAAGTTAACAAGGTCACCTCTACCATAACAAGCGATAATGAATTCACAACTTCTTTCGAAGCCTTGTGGCAAACCTCTGGTGATGGACGCGCCACCCTCACAACAGGTCAACAAAGCACACCGACAACACCAGATCCCGCAACAACACCACCCGTGACAGGAACAACATCAAGTGTCAAATAGAACAAACGACATCCCACTAGACGCGAACAATGGATCGAAGACAATAGATCTGTTTTATAAACGAGAGTTGTTCCGAAAAGAAGCCTATAATGATGAGCTTGAGAGTCTTGGATGCCTCAGAGACTTTAACTTGTATGAAAACAATCTATATGGAAGGGTCGACGGTGCCTACGCCCCCAGAAATCCAAAGACGGAGATGATGACTACCCTTGGAGATAGCCATTTGGTGTTTAACTTTGTAGCTGAAGCCTTCCGCTCTTTTGAAATAGACATTTTGGACAAAAAGACAAAAGGACTCTTTGCACCAGACTTCAACTATGTTAATAACTTGCAAGTTGTACCAAAATACTTAGATTCCGATGTTCTGTTTCGGATTAATTTTAGAGAGATTACAGATAAGATTCTAAAATCGATTAAGGGAGGTACACGATACCATAAACACATGGTCAACTATAGGGCTTACTTGAAAAACGTATTTTTCCCCTTGCTTAAGCAATCGCTACCAGAATATGCTATTACATTTTCTTCTTTTATGATCGGATCTCAAATATCTCTCTTGAGTACCGGCTTGACTGTCGATATAGCAGGATTAGACGCATCATCGGATAAAGTAAAGATTGACAACTTCATAAGCAAGGGCGGCTTTAATCATTACCTAAAGGCAGCAATGGATGCCAACTTCTATGTTGATAAAAACGTCCCATGGAGGCTTGTTTATCGTATCGGTGGCACTGCTCCCGAACTAAAGTCTTATTTTCATGGATATACCTCGCCCTCTCACAAGAGTGACATCAATATTCTACAAAACTTATCAATTGACATTTATAACAAGTTTGTGAATCAAAGAAAATATGTTATGGTAGATAGCAGCATTGGCAAGAACTGCCAACGTAGAGTTCCGCTGTCTTTGGTTGGCAACGATACAATAGATCAACAAACTAGTTTACAATATTGGATATCGGAGTACATACGCATCAAAAACATCGAGGCCAATAGCTTCTACACTGAATCAGAGATTGATATTATAATTAATCGTTTTGATCGCGCCATAACAGAGATAACAATGCCAACTATACTTCGCAAAATAAATGAATATTTCAATTATCCAGAGTCTAGTGTAGGTTCCTTCAATGCAGCGATTATAAGAAAAAGATTCGTTGAACTCGGAAAATCACTTGACAACTTCCCAGAATATGTTAAGTTAGTAGTGAAACAAAATACTTTTACCTACTATTAGGATCCTCAATTGCTTTTTCAAGCACTAGATAATAAGAAAGACTGTATCGGAGTCGTCATCGATGGCGAAATACACCCAGAGTTTGATGATTTGGAGCTAACCCACGCATGGGACTACTCATCATTCCTCCGAGACAAGGACATTCAGTATGCCCAATTGTACTGTGAAGGGAAAACCCTCTTAGAAGCGTGTCCAGAGCACCTAGAAGACGCCCTTAATCATTCCCTTACTCGTATGCGGGGATTCCTTAGATCTCTCACACAGACCCATATAGACCTTAATAAGCACTGTTTCTACGATCTCGTCCCTTTGGAGTTTCTATTACAGTTCTGTGCTATCAAGAATGCTATATGCGAACAGGTGTTTATGAAATATGAGAAGCCTCACAACTATGATTATCTACGAGACTTGTCACATGTCGTTGGAGACATCAGTACACGCAAGTTAAACATTAATCTTAACGGACTAACGCCAACAGAGATGGCAGAGACTAGAAATAGAAAATTTATTAAAAATATTCAATCAAGTAGGTTTTCAAAGTATTGTGATTTCGATATCTTCGGAACAAAGACAGGAAGACTCACAACTAGGAGAGGATCATTCCCCATCCTTACAATGCACAAGGAGTTGCGAAAAACCATAAAACCAACAAACGATTTTTTCATTGAGATCGACTATAATGCAGCAGAATTAAGAGTCTTCCTCGCCCTCGCCGGCAAGGAACAGCCAGAGATTGATATTCACGAGTGGAATGCAAAGAATGTTTATCGAGGATTAGTAACTCGCGATGAAGCGAAAAAGAGAATCTTCGCTTGGCTATACAACCCAGATAGCAAAGATTACTTGTCTTCTCGTGCATACGAAAGAGACTCTGTGGTACAAAAGTACTCCACTCAGCGCCAAGTGACAACCTTTTGGTCCAAAGTTATTCCGTCTGATGAGTTTCATGCAATGTCATACATCATTCAATCGACAACGGCAGAACTGTTCCTTCGACAGATGATTAAGGTTGATAGGTTTCTTCAAGACAAGAAGAGTCACATTGCTTTCCCTATTCACGACGCTTTGATCCTCGATCTTAAAGCCGAGGAAACAAATCTCATTCCAGAGATCATTGATATTTTTTCTGATACTGAATTAGGCAGGTTTAAAGTAGGTTCAACGGCAGGCAAGAACTTTTTTGACATGAAACCCTTGACAAATCTTTAGAACAGGTTATATTATATTCATGAACATCATAGGATTAGGAAAAGCTGGCATTGCTATTGCCACAGAATTTGAGAAATACCCTCAGTATGTTACATACAAGATTGATGTAGGGTTGAGTAAGGGGGCCCGACGCAAGTCCTTCCCGAAGATCGCTTCTCACGAAGAGGCAGAAGAGAAGACCCCAAAGCTTGCAAGATTCTTTTCGAAGATGGATGACGAGGATACCCTCTTTGTTCTCGCAGGTTCTGGCAAGATTTCTTGTGCATCCCTTGCCGTGATGTCTTATATTAGCAACAAGGAGAACCTTTCGGTAATGTACATTCAGCCAGATTTGGAATCTCTATCCACCACACAACTTAGGGCAGAACGATTAGTAAGAGGGGTGCTACAGGAGTACGCTCGCAGCGGAGCACTCAAGAGAGTGTATTTGATTTCCAATAACGAGGTAGAACGTTCCCTTGGTGGTGTTCCGATCGTGGGATATTATGATATTCTAAATGAGGCAATTGCCCACACGATGCACATGCTAAATGTATTTAGTCACACTCCATCGGTTCACGGCAATCTTAGTAAACCAGTCGATACATGTCGAATTTCAACAATTGGAATCTCAGAGGATTCAAAAAAACAAGAAAATATGTTTTTTTCCCTTGACAAAGTATCAGAGATCGGTTATATTTATACTGTTAATAAAGAAAGACTTAAAACTAACCAAAATTTACTCAAAGAAATAAGGAAAGAAATTAAGAAAAAGAAAACACAACAGGATATTCAAACAATTTCGTTTGAGGTCCATTCAACAGATTATGAGAAAGACTTAAAATACATTTTGAAACACACATCAGACATTCAATTAAACAACAAAGGAAAGTAAGAAAAATGGCATTAGATATTAGTAAAATTAGGGCTCGATTGAGCGACGTGAATAGTAAGGGAGGAGGCAGCGGCCGCAATGTCTTCTGGCGACCACAAGATGGTAACCAGGACATTCGAATTGTTCCAACTTCTGACGGTGATCCCTTCAAGGATTATCACTTTCACTACAATCTGGGTCCGGACAATCGAGGAGGAGTACTCTGTCCAAACCGTAACTTTGGAGAGAAGTGCCCAATTTGTGAGTTCAAGGATCAGCTTTGGAAGGATTATAATCGTACACAAGATTCCGATACCTTTCAAATGGCAAAGGATTTGACTGCTCGTCAGCGATTCTTTACTCCGGTTCTTGTTCGAGGTGAAGAGACTGAAGGCGTTCGTCTTTGGGGATTTGGAAAGGAAGCATACACTGCTCTGCTCCAACTGGTTCTCAACGAGGAATACGGTGATATTACTGACGTAGAAGATGGGACAGATCTCACTCTTCAATACGGTAAGCCACCTGGGGCACAATTCCCCAAGACGACTCTCACCCCTCGCCGTCGCACCACCCCATTATGTGATGATAGGGTTGGAGGCGAAGACCGTTGTAACGAGTTGATGGAAAATATTCCTGATTTCGATAGTGTTTTCCAGCGTAGGACTCCTGAAGAGATGGAGGAAATCTTTAACCGATTTGTCTCTAGCCTCGATGGGGAAACCACAACGGGAGATAGTGATCTTGAGGTTGAGTCAACGGCTAACGTCGTCGACAAAGCATTCAACGATCTTGTAGGGTAGTTAATGCCCAAAACCACAGGAAGGCATGGGTTTATGGATGCCTTGCCCCATTTTAAAACGGGGTTAATAAAGGAGAAAACCATGGGAGCCATGGAATTGTTAAAGCAGTCAACAGGAGTTGTCCGCAACCTCACTGAAGCCGGTATCGCATTACTCGGTCTAGGTGTCGTTGCTCAAGTTCTGTTTGGCGCAACTGTTCCCTTCCTCAAGGTTGACGTTGTAGGTTCAATTGTGAGTCTAACGAATCAGCTTGGTAGCGAGGGTCTTGTTGGCCTTGTAGCTGTTGGTGTGCTAGCGCACGTTCTAACACGCAAGGAATAAGATAAGAGTCTGCCCGAGGGGCACACTTTAACACACCGCTGGCAGACCGGTCATAGTCTGCCGCTTTTTAAAAGTATAATATGAGAAGGTACCTTGAAAACACCCTTACGATACCCCGGTGGTAAGTCCCGTGCTGTAAAGCACATCTTGCCACACATACCCAAGAACTTGGGAAAGGATGGTCTTTGCTCCCCCTTTCTTGGTGGGGGATCTGTTGAGCTAGCTGTAGCAGCGAGAGACGAGGGGAGAACCACGGTATATGGTTATGATTTGTTTGAGCCATTGGTTTGTTTTTGGCAAAAGCTCTTAGGAAATCCAGAGAAATTAGCAAACTTTAGTGATAAGCTACGCCGCGAACATGATAATTATCTTCTGAATAAAAAGAAAGTCAGGGGCTTACTGCGAGAAGACTTTATAAGACTGCGAGAGGAGTTGAGAATAGAGCTAGAATCAAATTTGAGATGTTCTCTGCGCAATGCAGCAAAGTTTTATGCTATTAACCGTAGTAGTTTTTCTGGAGCAACCTTCAGCGGCGGATGGTCCGAACGTGCCTCATATGCGAGATTCACAGATTCATCGATTGAGAGAATCAGAAAGTTCAGTGAGCCGAATTTAAAAGTTAAGCATGCCCACTTCAAAACTTCAATCGCAAAACACTCAAGAGCTTTCTTGTATCTCGATCCGCCGTATTATCTTGGAAAGCAAAAAGATAAGCTGTACGGAATCAAGGGAGGTGCCCATTCGGCTTTTGATCACGAGGGACTATATGAATGTCTTTCCAAAAGGGTCAATACTAACTGGGTATTGTCCTACAATGATTGCGAATACGTGAGAGATAGGTATTCCGGATATAAAATCATTGAAGCAGCTTGGGCGTATGGGATGAAAAACGTTAAAGCAAAAAACATTACAGAAAAGAAAGAGATGGGATCTTCCTCCGAGCTACTAATTATAGGAGAATGAAAATGAAACC
>Ga0208299_1003279_pt1 | contig 10279 bp, 22 predicted proteins | sample 15_taG_FD_184089 | JGI IMG/M metagenome (GOLD analysis project Ga0208299, IMG submission 184089) | Marine viral communities from the Subarctic Pacific Ocean - 15_ETSP_OMZ_AT15312 metaG (SPAdes) (version 2) | ecosystem: Environmental > Aquatic > Marine > Oceanic | place: Pacific Ocean | collected...
TATCGGTTGCTTCAATAGCTTCCCATTGATGATCAAGTAATTCGATTGAGGTTTTCAATCATTTCTCTTTGATTCAATCTTAGCTTTTACAAATTCTATAGTTGGTAATTCTGCATTTACTGTCTGTTCGATCTTATCAGATTGTTGTAGCCAGTTTTTTCCTAACCAAATTAACATAGCAACATTACCTGCCATTGCTACTTCAAACTGTTTCCTTCTTATAGATGCAAAGCCTGCTTGCTTCTTTTCTGCGTATCTCTCCGCAAATGTACAATTAAACTCTTCTTTAACACGCCTACTAAGCGTATCATCTGACATACTAAAGAAAGCTGCTATCTCAACCTTAGTGCATTGTAACATGCATAATTTATCGAACTGATCCCAGTCTATAGGTTTCTTATTTGCCATCTAATAGCTCATTGTATTTCTGTTTATTTGATTCTAGCACAGCTTCTTTGCCAGTATATTCCTGCCATCGCTTCACTATGACATCACAATAATGTTCATCTAATTCCATTCCAAAGCACTTACGGTTTGTTTTTTCACACGCTATTAATGTTGATCCTGATCCAAGAAATAGATCTAATACATTTTTAAAATCTGATTTATAATAATTAAAACACCACTCAGCTAATGCAATAGGTTTTTGAGTTGGATGAACCCTTGCTATATTCCGTTCGCTATCTTTATTGAAACCCTTCCATAGGTGCCTAAATATCCTAATGGACGACCATTTAGACTTTACCCAAGCCACTTCACAATCTGATTGAGTGTCGTGCATCTTGTCTTCAACTCTTTTGTCCCAAACGAACCAATTATTAGTTTGTGGCAATGAGTGACAATAATAATTTGCCCCCCACCATACTTGCCTAGGTATATTTAAACCTTCACAAATACTATAAGCGTCTATAGCGTATTGTATCGAATCATCTTTAAAATCTTTAAAATTATGGTTATCTGCTAAACCTGTTTTTCTATTAGTCCTGTCACCCTTTTCATTAATCCCATAAGGCGGATCAGTGTAAACCATATCAGCTTTTTCACCGCTCATTAACTTATCAACATCATCAATCATGGTACTATCGCCACACATTACTCGATGGTCGCCCAATAGCCACACATCACCCTTCTTTGTAATAGGATCATGCTTTACTTCTGGTACTTCATCTTCGTCACATTGTGGGTCTAACACTTCTATATCTAAACCACTTACATCCATTAAACCTAATAGATCCATATCTAAATCAAAATCTAAGGCTTTTAAGTCATCTTTTAATTGTACTTGATCCAACTCTGCCCAACGTGCGATCTCATTGTCCGCTGTCATATCAGCATATTCTTGCGCTTCACTTTCATATTGCTGGTAATTAACTGCTACTTTATCCCAGCCAAGTTCTTTAATAGCTTTTAGTCTTGCATGACCCTTAACTATAAAACCACTCCTGCCACTAACCACAACAGGTGATCTTTGACCTTGGTAATCAATTATCTTGGCAAGCCTCTTTATTTGCTCATCACTATGCTTGTTATTATTTTTAGGATTAGGCACTACTTTATGCAATGGTTCTAGCCTGTCATAGCTACAATCAATCTTAACTTCCATATTTTTATAACCTTGTTAATCCGCCTTCGTCGCATGCCTGCTGCCAAAGATCTTTATAATGATTAGCTTTCTTTCTCCACTCATCAACATGATCTCTTTCGTGATTTAAAGCACCCTCAAGACCTTGCTTCTCAGTGTCTAATTGCATGTTTTTCATTTCTAATTCTTGGATTTGTCTTTTATAGGCATCGATTAGATTTATCGCATCCTTGAGACTTTCGATATCTTCCATGTGTAACCTCAACTACTTCTATGTTGTTGATAGTATATCAAGCACAAGATTCCAGAAAGCAGAAAAGATTATACAGTAACATGTTAAAATTATTGCTGTTTTCACTACTCACCTTTTAATATCCCCTCTTAAGAGCTTATCCAAAAACTAAAAAGAGGGGAGAACTTGCGCTGATGCATATATTATATACATATATTATATATTAGTGCAAGTTTTTCCTCTACTACTAATTTCGTTTAATCTTGATAAACTACTAAAATGAAGAATTTAATACTTATTATCTTTCTATTATCCGCTTTTTCCTCGAAAGCATCTGAAAAGAACAACGAATGGATCAAAGGTTGCTACTTTGGTGCTAAATTCTTTATAGAATATACTACACGCCAACATATCACTAAACAGCAATCTAAAGAGCTTTTAAATTTATGTATTAACTTCAAGCTTAAGATTGACGCTGCACAAGAGTTAAGTCAAGACAAAGCTAGAAACCAACCTGCCAAAAAGTCTAATAGGAATATCTAATTACAGTCTACTTTTAACTAGTTCATGTAATTCATTAAGGTTGAATCTCATACTAGTGAGAACTTTTGCTTTCCTTAAATTTAATTCCAGTTTAATTATAGTGTAATCAGTTCTATTAAGTAATATCAACCTATGAATAATTGACCTATTATTAATTAAATACCTAAAAGACACTAATGAGCTATTAGTTTTATTAAACTCAATCATCTCTTCTGATTTATCCCTTTTAAAAAAATTTAATTCTATTATGTGAGTTCTGTCTTTCTTAAACTTAACCAAAAGAGGATTATCACTCCTCTCAGCGACGATCTTTAATAAATCAACAACTGCCCTAACTAAGGAACGCTTTGAGAACCATAATGCTTGTATAACTGTGAACACTACTAGATCAGCAAAAGCTACTTGGTAGCTATTTAGACCCTTAAAACCTTTTTTATCTTGACCACTAAAAGGTTTCCATAGAGGTAGTCTCATGTGTTCAAGGTCGCTATTAAGATCACCTCTACATATATTCTTGTAATGGGTTGGGGATAAACCTGTAATCCATTCAATCTCTTTAAGAGTACGGTCTACTACTTCCATTTAAAACGGTATATCATCAACAGTTATTGATTCATTAGCTAGATCATACTTCTCAGCTTTAACATCTGGAACATTTGAACTCTCATCTTTCTTGCTTCCAACAAAATGAAATGCACTACCCTTAATGTCAGTTCTATGACCTTTGCTTCCATCTTTCTTTTCAAACGTAGAATAATGGAGACTACCTTCTACAATAATACGCCTACCTTTAGTGAAGTATTTATTAATAGCCTCTGCTGATTTTCCAAAGAAGGTTACATTATGCCAATCGGTGTTATCTTCTTTCTTGTCTTTAGACCAGCCTTTAGTTGCAACTGATAACTTAACTAATTGCTTGTTGTCTCCATAAGTTTTTAACTCTGGATCTTTTCCTAAATTGCCCATTAAAATTACTTTGTTCATCTTATTGCCTCGCTTGTTATAAAATATATATATACCGTATAATTATTACATAGTAAAGCTGTAATAGTCCTGTAAATCGGCAATGCAATTGCCATATTTCATGATTAATCGTCTAGAAACGATAGTTTTTTTATTTTTTATCTCATGTATATGTATTGTGTGATAACTTACTGGTCAGAAATTATCCTTTAACAACATGTCCTTTTCTGTACACATGTCCAGTTTTTACCAATGTCCACTCTAGTTTGACGTAAATGTATACTTTACTTATACGTTTGTTACATAATTATATACGTTTGTTATTTGGCGGTTATTTGGCGGTTATTAACCATGCAATATCGAAGTCAGACCTCTGATTAGCATGGCTTAAGTAAATTACTTAGCAATTGATAAAAAAGCCCTAAGGTTTTATCCAAAGAGCTTTTAAATTGATCAAATTCCATTCCTGAAATCAATCTTAGCTCAAAGGGAGTTAAAAGTAAACTACTTATGTGACATTCCAGCAGAAACCTTACACTTATGAGCTATGTACATTGTTCCAACTTTCTCATATTTTCGACTCTTTATAAGGTAAACATTCTCATTCTTACAGTATCTACAAGTAAATCTTTCTGGTGATTTCTTTACTTTCTCGGGAACTCTATATTTTGCATATCTGTCAACAGGTCTAATGCTATTAAATGTTTTACTTTCTTCTTTCTTCTGTGCAGCTATCGCTTTTTCTCTAAGCTGTCTCTTTTTTATATTCGCATCTCTGGTTTTAAGCTCTTTCGTAGCACGTTTAGCATATTCATCTGCTTCGTTCGGTACTTCGTTAATATCAATTATTTCAACAGGTGAACTATTTCTACAATAGTGCCTTTCTGAAGTCTCACTATCGAAATAAATACCATCTATACATTTAACGCGTTCTCCACATTTAAGACAATCCATGAATTTATCGTTCTTTCTTGACTTTGTTGTGGTTAGATTCATACCCATGACATTCCTTTAAGCATTTAAAATTGTACGGTTTTTAAATTTTTTTAAATTTTACCTATTTACAAAGTGCCTCAAACGCATACCATAACAACATAACAACTCCCGAGATTCCAATAAAATCGTATCTGTTTTTTCATTGCTCTACACTAAGAGCGTTGCACTAGTCTAGTAGGCTGATCTTTGCGAGAATACTCGCTTCGATCTTTAAAATAAAACCCTGATAAATAAATTACCAAAGAAGCTACTAAAGACAATCAATTAAGTTGATCTCTAACAGAATCCAATATAACTCGATCATTAACTGAGAAGTGAACATTGTCATCAACCGTTAACTTACGACTAACTTCACTATCCTGTAGTATTGGCTTGGTTTGTGTGGATAGTTTTAAGTCACCCATTACTTCTATTACATCTTGCACATCGTTGAATAGTTTAGTTGTTACTTTCTCAAGTCTCTGCTCTCGTAGTTCTAATCTGGTAGTTCTTAAGAAAGAGTTAAGGTAAGCTGACATCTCTTTATCTATGAAAGCTTTAACTTCATTCATTGCTTGTTGCTTTACTGGATCACTTGAATCCCAATTACCTAGAACGCATGACCTTACTTCTGCTAATGTTAAAATACTGTTACCCATACTAACTCCTATGTAGAAACTCCGAAGCTTGTCGTGGAACAAGGCTTATAGAGCTTAGTTTGGAATGAGATATATAAAGCCTGAGTAACCTTGTAAAGTACTATATCAAGCAAATAAACAATATAATGCAGTATTCTAATGATTGCGTAGTGTTATAGGTGTGCAATATGAAAGTTGAAGTTTGATTTAACATGGCTATTTTGTAAGTGGATTTAAAAGAATGGGAGACTACAGCATGGAATAGTCTCCCACAAGGAGTCAATATAATCACTTAAAAAGCAATAGATTGAGTATCTAGTAAATCTCACATGATTATATAAGTCAATTCATAAGTGAACCTAGAAATCAATAGCCAGATAAACGTATAGAAAACAAATAGTTAACCCTTATTACTGCTTAGCAGAAGAATTTAACAGATTAACATTAATGTCAACAGGGCGTCATTATCTTGAGTTGTGTATAGAGTATATATATAACATATATATAACAAGGAGATCAAATAGTGAAAATAGAACTAGCGCGTGAATTTATCCTAAGTAACGAAGATAAGGTCAAGTTGGAAATATTGAAGGATATGTATTTAAGAAAAGCTGAGTCAAGGTTGAATCAAAGTGAATCTGTAGCGGAGCAGCGTGGCATTTTAATAGGCGTTGATATTCTCGATGAGATTATAGATGCTATAGAGACAGCAGAAGTTTATAGAATGGATACTTATTGATCTCCAGTTCCAGCATCCCACCAAAGTTTACCTTCATTGATTCTTGTTAGAGCATTGTCTATACAATAACCCTCATATGAATCCCCAATATAGCTTATAAGCATTTCTAATACTCTAGGTATATAATCATTCTCTGATTCCAGCATAAGATCATGAAGTGCCCAAATTCGAGCTTCGATCATGTCGTCTTCTTGTGGAAATTCTAAAAGCTGTAGATGTTTTTCATCGTTCATGGTAAGTTCCCATCCCAACGGCCGTTCTTTTTAAGGTTCATTTTAATTAGGCGCGGATATCCTTCCTTGGATATCACGATAGACCCATGTATTACTTGTGGCAAATTCGTCCTTGAATAAGCAAAAGCTAGAGACTTTTGATCTATGAGACAGCCAGAAAAGGCATTAAACCGCTCTGCAAGGGCAGTCTTGCTCCATGTCACCTCGAACTTTGAATGGAAGTGAGCTTGGATGCAAGACATTCCCATTTCTCTTGCTTGTTTATTATATAACGAACTCTTGCCGTGACACAAATACACATCAGATAATTTAGTCTTTAAAATAATGTCATCATACCACTTCCATTTTGGAGTCTCATAAATATCTTGGTAACTTTTAAGATAATGGATAGGTAAACCGTCAGATTTTGCCTTTCTGAGATGCAAGCTTCCATGGTTACTTTCTAAAAGGATTAGGTCTTCAAACAATTCATGTAGTCCATCTTTTTGATGTATGATTTCGATACTTCTTTCTAGTTCATGCCCTGCACTAAATAATTCTACATCAGTGCTGTGGAAACTTATAGCGGAATTATCCAATTCGTCTCCACCACATATAACGATATCTGGCCTATACTTTTTCTTAATAGCTTTTAAGAATTTGAAAGCATCTTTGTGCATGTAAGGGATATGTAAATCCCCAATGAAAAGTACACGCTTTCCCTTTGCGTTTATTGTCTTCATACAAAGAGAATAACACGAATTAATTTAGAAATTGGCTAGAGGCAAGTCCTACCAGATAAGAGTATATCTCTTGATTAATGCGAAGCGTTTGAGTAAGATGTCTATTAAACTTTCTATTATAACTACTCTTGTCTTTCATAGGTTCTAGAAACTCAATCATTTCTTCCAGCTCATGGATTCTTTTAAGAATAAGATCCACTGCGTGTTCATTACTCATCAATAAACCCTTCTATGAACTCCCATTTTAGCTCAAAAGCGTTTTTAAGTCTTAAGACCATGCCTAAGCTAGGCTTTGTTAAACCGCGCTCTAATAGCGAGAAATAGCCTTGTTGAATATCAAGCTTCTCGCTTATGGCCTGCTGAGATAAGTTATTATCCATTCTAGCCCTTTTAAATAATTCAGCGGTTTTGTATCTTTCTCGGAGCATTGCGCTAACCTTTTTTAATTTTTACTTTACTTTCCAGCGCGCGTGATTATATACACAATATATATATTGAATGAATGGAGCTGATATGTCTAGTCATAATGATTACAATAACAATATTGCCGAGTTTTTACACAAAAGTCTCACTAGTGAGGAGTGGGTCGAAGAGCATGATGACCCAAAGTTAGTCAGGTTTTCAAAAGTTAAGAAATCAAAGAAGCATTTTGAAGATTTTAAAAAAGTCTGTGACGAAATGTTTGTTAAAATATGGGGAGAAGAGCATGAAGACAAATAATGAGGTTCCTGCATATAATGGAAAGCCCTTGTACTATCTTGAAACAAAAAGACCGCCAGAATTAACAGAATATCAAACTTTACGTCTAACAATTCCTTTTCATCCGTTAAAATTAAGTTGGCGTATTGGCTCTAAGTCAAAAGGCAATGCTACCGTTTTAGCTTATATTGATGCTAGGGATGTGCAAGACAGACTTGATGATGCCGTAGGTAATGGCAATTGGAAGAATGAATATTTTTTTCATGGTTCTAGGGTTTTATGCCGATTAAGTATTAAAATTGGGAGTGAATGGATAAGTAAAGAGGATGGTGCTGGGGATACTCATATCGAAGGCGAAAAAGGCGGTTTAAGTGATGCATTTAAACGCGCTGCTGTTCACTGGGGCATAAACAGGGACGCTTATGCTTTACCTACAACATGGGCAAAACTTACTGACAAAGGTTATCTGCCCAAAGATATTAATGCCCAAATGGCTAGTAAAATGCCAAATTGGTATCTTAAAAAATATAAAGAAATAGCAGACAGACTAAAGGAATTAACAACAAACAATGAAGATTAGAAAGAAAGAAGTTATACTAAGAGAACTAAAAAAAGATCATCCAGATCTTAATGAAGTATATATTAATATTGAATATAGAAAAGTTACTATGGGAGTCGAATTAGGTTACAAAGATTATTTAAAGAAAATCCCTAATTCTACAATCTACTTAAACAATAAAGGCATTTACGGTTGCTCATTATGTCAATTATGGGTCAAGGAGTATAATTATCATAAGCAGATATGTGATTATTGCTTCCCTCAAGTAAAGGTAAGAACGAAAAGATTAAAAAACGCTTATTAATATAAACTAATACAAGGCAGTTCATGTTTGGAGTATCAACTTACTACAATCTAAAGCCCTCACGAAGCGGTGCGCACTATCAAAAGGTGAAAGAAGAAATGGGTAACATGATCCGAAAGCTAGCTCTTAGTTTAGATGCTTATAATCTCAAAGAAAAAGTAGAAGTCTATACACAAGCAGTAATGGAAAAAGACTATACTCTTAAGGAAGTAAAAGACACTATCCAAAGTTTAAGCCATCAAAGTAAGTTCCCTACATTGCCTGAATTTCTAAATACTGCTTCTCGCTTAGTTGGTGGTGAAAAAGAAAACGCTAAAAGAGTTGAATCAGACGAGCAAGTAAACAAAGAGGCTATTAATCTTCAAAATAAAACTGCTACTTATAAACAAAAGTTTATAGAAAAGTACAGTGAAGAGGAATTACATAAACAATTAACTGCTTGGTATGAAGCAATATATCCTAATTGTGATCTAGTAAAATTTAATTGTGGTTTAAATATGTTTTTGCCAGTATTCTTTCAGGATCTAATCGAAGGCAAGAATGGTTTAGATGGTGCAATTAAGCAAGGTTTAGCTAAGAAGGCAAAACATGAAGGAAAAGGAAATTGAAAACAACATACTTGGTTGGCTTACTCATATTCCTAATTCTAAATTCTGGAAAAATCAAAGCGTTGGCGTATTTGATCCTGTTAAAAAAGTTTATCGGAAATCCTTTAATAGACACGCCTTAAATGGTGTAAGTGATATACTAGGAATAAAAGATGGTCAATTTATTGCTATTGAAGTTAAGTCTAAAACTGGTAGACCTACAGAAAGTCAAAAACAATTCTTAGAAGAAATTACTAAACTTGGTGGTTTAGCTTTTATTGCAAGATCAATTGATGATGTAGAAGCTAAATTTAAAGAAGCTGGTATACTATAAGTCTTTACGACACTTAACTAACTTTTCTCTAATATCGACACAATAATCAAATACGCTACTAAAGTCCACTGGGTTAGTACATACATAATCAAGGGTAATTTCACGCTCATAATTCTGCTCACCTTCAGGTCTTCTTTCATCATTGCAAATTAAAGCACCTTCACCAATTAAACACAATTCTGTTTTAGGTGGTGGGTATGTTTCACAACTACTTACTAACAGCACGATTAAGACGCTTAATAATCTCAGCTCTTTCTTCATTCGTTCTTGTCCTTGTGTTGTCTGCAAGTTCGGCCGTAATAACATCGACCTCCCTTCTTATTTCCTCGAAGCGTTTCTCCACCATCTCAATTTGAACTTGATGATATAATTTCCCGAGTTGATTAATTGCTTCAACCAACATCGGTATTGCTTTTAACGCTGCTACAATTGTTTCTAGCATTTAAAAGAAAAAGATTTTATCTTTACTGACTGCTCTAAGTACCACATTTAAAAACCCAAACATTAAAGCCATGTTTTCAGCGTTTAAATAACCTTGCAATCCTGCTTCTGGAAACTTAGCTGATAGTACTGCTACTAAAGCAAGAGCCATATTCATCCAGATTGTCTTAGACATTAACGCGTGTTTCTTGTTTTCTTCCATGATTTATTCCTTTAAAAAATAGTTGAACTTACAACAAAATCCCTTCTGCTATCTATTGGTCTAATTCTTACATAAGCATTAAGTCTATCAGCTTCTTCTGGTGTTGTGCAAGTCCTGCCACCACCACCTGCTTCTAGCATATGTTTTGTATCTAGTGCGATCCCTATATGTGTAATCTTATCCACTGATCCAAAAAACAACAAGTCACCTCTTTGCGGTCTAGTACTGCAATAGATTTGTCCACCTTTGACAAGAAAATGCTCGTATAACATATGAGCTGACATATCAGGTACTTTAGGAATTACACTTCTAAGTGATTCACATACTAATCCACTACAATCAATACCTGATCGCGTATTCCCTGACCACTTATAAGGAGTTCCCAAAAATGACATTGCATAAGCTATGAATATTTCGATCATCTATTATAGTGCTTCCATTTAATTACGAATTATTAGAATAAGTTAAAGATCTTTCCCATACAGCTATTGTGGAATATGACGACCCTGTTGAGCTTTGTCTTACT
>Ga0208299_1003280_pt1 | contig 10279 bp, 23 predicted proteins | sample 15_taG_FD_184089 | JGI IMG/M metagenome (GOLD analysis project Ga0208299, IMG submission 184089) | Marine viral communities from the Subarctic Pacific Ocean - 15_ETSP_OMZ_AT15312 metaG (SPAdes) (version 2) | ecosystem: Environmental > Aquatic > Marine > Oceanic | place: Pacific Ocean | collected...
TTATCAGATGCACGTTGAAATTACTAACAAATTCTGCGAAATACAAGACCTAAAAAAAGGGGATTGGTTTATGCTGAATAATAGAGAAAAAATAAGGGACAAGTATCGTTTTTTAGGGGAAGTAATGCCAAAAGTTTATGGTGGTGCCTGCCCTAATGATGATAGAGATTTTTATTTTGGAACTAAGGTTGAAAAAATAGATGGTTTTGATTTGTATCTATTACAAGGTGGTAGAGACTGGGATTAGCATTACACATAACAAAAATATATAAATAAAAAAGAAAGGGCAGAAAATGACTAGAAAAGAAAAAGAATACTATAAAGCAAAGGAATTATACAACCTATTAGATGGTTTTGTTGGTCTTATATCTGAACAGGGTTGGGAAGGAACAGATAGATATTGGAACGATAGTGATAAAACTTTCTTATCTAATTTAGCATTGCTAAAGGAGTTAAATAAAAAACTAGGTGATATATTTGAAGAAGAATGTATTTCCTATGGAATATTGCAATCTAATAATAGTTGTGGCTAGTATGAGAATGAAAAGAAACATGGTTCTATAAAGTTTAAAATAGAAAGAGAGGTAGAAAGTGACTAGAAAAGAAAAACTAGAACTATTAATTTCTAATAAAGGTAGGGTGTTTACTGTTATCTTTATTAAAAAAGATGGTTCTATTAGAAAAATGAATTGTAGGATAGGGGTTACTAATTATCTAAAAGGTGGTAGCCTAAAGTTTGATCCTACTAAAAGAGGTTTATTGTCTGTATTTGATATGCAGAAGAAATCATATAGATTTATAAACCTAGACACAATACAATCAATAACAATGAAAGGAAAAAGATATAATGTCTAATAAAACAATAGGCTATAATCATCTAATAAGGAATATTCCTAATACAGGAGATAATAGAAACCTTATTAAAGAAATAAATAAAATGATGAAAGAGAGTAACTCTCAATGGAAACTCCATATAAGATATAGAAAACCAATAGTAGGTAGTTATTCCTGGGGTGGTTCTGTGAAGAAAGATAATGCTAATGCATTTAGTTTATACCTAACGAATAGGACAGGTGTAATTTCTAGAGAAGATAAAGTTAGAAATGAAAGTATAAGAGAGGGGTGGTCAAAGTATCGGGAACTCCTAAGAAAAGTTGAACACATAGAAACAATAATATCAAAAGCATTAATAGAAAGGTAGGCTAAAGATGGCTAGAGAAATAAACCCATGTAGTAAAACAAGACCAATAGAGAATCCTTATGAAATCTGGATAGGTAATTTAGGCTTTGTAGGAAAGATAGAATATAGAGTTCTAAAGAAATATAAATCACCTACTAATGAAGCAAAAGATAAATATGCTAGATGGTTTACGGCTGCTAAAAGTGAAGCAACTTTTGGTAGTTGGGAGTATGGAGATATGTACGCATCAGAAATTAAAAGTTTCTGTGTAAAGGAGAACAAACAATGACTATATGTGAAATAATAATCTATATAGCATGTATAGTATTGTTCGTAGTAGGAATAAATGAAATAATATCAATCATAGAAAGGGATTAATATGGTAAGAATAAAAAAAGAAAAACTAATAGGTGATAACCATTATTCTATTTATATAGAAAATCAAAAGGGTATAGCAGGTAATGGAAAGGTAGCATATATCTTAGACGATATTTACTATTCTCTCGAAAATATAGAAATGGATAGCCTATCGAAAATAATTAATGCTTATAAGAGTTATAGGGACGCAGAAGATTTTACAAGTTTCTGTGACACCTTGGGTTCTCCAATTAAGCCAAAAAATATAAAAGAATAGAAAGGAATAGCAATAGATTATAGAGGGGCTAGAACCCCTCTATTTTCTACTATTTTTTTTTCAATATATGGTATCATCATCTAATCTAACCACAACATAAGGTATGAGTCTCATGTCGTTATATTTTGATGCTCACCAAGTCTCACATGTTTGATTATATTTTGATATATTGAGATTTGACGTATGGGTCTATACGATTATTTAAAATCTAGGTGCTTAAAAAAAAAATTATATTTTGAAAATAAACTTTGGTGGTCTCATGTGATGCATATTAAATTATGATGTCGTCAAATTGAAGTAAATTGAAAGGTTGGAAATGAGCATTGACATAGATAAAATCTACTGTGAGCATATAGAGAGAAAATCGGTAGAACGTAGAAAAGAATTAGCAAAAGATAAGATACAGGACGTAAATACCTATCGAGCATCATCAAGTGGTATGTGTGCTAGGAAATTATATTATGAATCTGTTCTACGATTAGAACCAACAGAAAAAATAAAAGATGGTACTAGACGAATATTTCGTTTGGGTGAGATATTACATGAAGATATCCAAAATGCTGTTTTAACTCATGTTGTTTCTAAAAGAAAAGAACCAAAAGAAAATATATAATATATATTATAATATATATATATATATAATAAGTATAACAAAATCCTTTAATAGGATTTTGTATAAATAGTAATATTTAAAAAGAAATGAAAAAATAAAAATTAAATAAAATTGGAGAGTCATAGTGTCAGAAATAAGTCATAGTGTCAGAAATAAAACAAGCATGGGTTGAACATCCTATCTACATTAAAGACCTAAAAGTTAGAGGTTATATTGATTTAGTCATTGAAGATACAGATGGTAAGATATTTGTGTATGATATTAAGACAATGAATAATTGGGCATGGAGATATAAGTTTGGTAGAAAGAAAAGTAAAGGTGAGGCATCAATACATCAAGAGTTGCAGTTGGCTACCTATGGATTAGCCTGTAAGGACGAATTTGGTAGGATAGATGGACTTTTTCTAATTTTCTATAATAAGGATACATCTGTGCTTAAAACGGTTGAAATAAGCAAAGATAGGCTCTTATCTACGATTTCATATTGGAATAAGATAAAAGAGTTGCATATTGCTCTACCTATATTGAAGAAGAATGAATCACCAATTTATGATTGGGAATGTAAATATTGTAATTTTAATACACAATGTAAAAAAGACGAAGGGATAGAATAAGTGAAGAACGAAATGAAGTTAGCAAAAGATAGGGAATATGAACGAAGCTTAATTAATAAAATAATATTAAATAAGCATAAAGAAATTTCAGATGAACCTACACCTAAATATTTTGTTAAAAGAAGACCTGATGGTTTTGATTATGTAGATGAAGCATATATGCGACATCAACTTAGCAAACATTTTCCAATATGGTCTTGGATAGTAGTGAATACAGAGTTTCTTGGTAGTGAGTGGGTTGTTATAACAGGCGAGTTGCAAATACTAGAAAGTGACATTACTAGGAAGTTTGGGAGTATGGGTGCGACAAGGGTTCAGTTTAAAAAGGACAGACCACATACACCTGAGAATATAGTAGATATTGATAAGAATGTAGCATCGGCTAATACAAATGCTTTTAAGAGGGCAGTTAATAGATTGTGTAATATAGCAGATGATATATATCAAAAACACATAGAGGATATAACTCTATCAGATGAACAAAAAGAGAACCTTATTGCTCTTACAGTAGGTATTGACATAAAAGAAGTAGCAAAGGTTAAAAAGGGTATTGATAATGGAAGTATCAATACTAGTAATTACGATGCAGCAATACGAAAAATAAACAATATAAAGGAATAATAATATGGCATCAATTAACGAAGTTGCAATGAACAACAAAGTATCTTACTATGACCCCAAAGAGGATAAGCAGAGTAGTTTTAAACTAGCGACTAAGCATAAATATCCTGCACATATAGTTGAGGCAAAGATAAGAGAAGTTGCTGTTAAGGGCAAATATAGAGCAAATGTATATAATCTAGTATTTGAGATTGCTAGTGCTTGTAGTGATTATAAATATAAAGTCAAAGACAAGATGCACAAAGAAATAGAAATCTCAGGTGATTGTTATATTGGTAGAAAAATGTGGGGACAGGGAATATTTATGTTCTTACAGCCTAGCGATGATGATAATTTTGAAGCAAATAATGGTGGTAATGAAAATTACCTATCATTTTGTGACAAAATAGGTTTTGAGTCAAAAGAGATAGATATTGAGTTTGAAGGAGAGAGTAGAACAGTTAAGGAGTTTCCTATATTAGGTGAAAGTGACCTATTAGGTCGCCCTTTGGTTTGCTATCTAGAAGAGGTAAGGTATAAAGATAAAGATGGAAACTTTAAAACTACCATGAAAGTTAAGTCATGGGAAAAATGGGAAGATGCCGAGGTTCGTGATTTAGAAGTAGAAGATTTACCGTTCTAATGAATAAGTATAATCTAAAACTAAAGTTTCTTATGTTTTTGTATAAAAGAAAATGGATTAGTTCGACCACTGTTATTAATTATGGCGATATATCTAGAGCAACATTTTATAGATATAAAAAGAAACTAAATGCAATATCTTTTACGAAGAGATAAGAAAGAAACTCGCAACTGTGATTGTTGTAATGTTTATAAAATGGGGGGTATCTTCTATGAATGGTATTCCCCACTAACTAAAGAATTAAATGGAATAATATGTATCAAATGTGCAAAAAGAGAAGCAGGATATAGATATTGGGAGAAAATAAATGAATCTAAAAACATATAATGAAAATAAAAAAATGTTATATTATAAAAAAAGTTATATAACTAAAAAAGAAATATTAAAAAAAGCAGCACAGGGCAAGTGGTGGTTAGAGGTTTATTTTAAAATATCAGAAGTAGAGAATTTGGCAGCAAGAAGACATACTACAAGGACAGATAAACATGGAAGATGAGATAAAACTATTGATTAAAGGATTGAAGATATGTATAGATAGTTTGGTATGGATTGCTAATAATAGTATTAATGATGCTGTTAGATTTAGAGCAAAAGATACTGTTGAAGAGGTTAATAATATTTTTGATAAATTAAACACTGATCGGTGAAAAAGAGGGGATGGCTTCTACCTTTCGGCTGTCCCCTCGCTCTTTAAAACTACCAACAGAGAAGTGTAGAGGGCAATATTGTTTCTCGTCGGACAGAGATATGTTTTCTCTGCACTTAGTTGGTAACAAAAAAATAAACGAACAAGGAGAATAAATGAAAGCATATAAATTAATAAGAAAGATGAAAGATGGTAGTTTATCTCCATTATTCATAAATCAAAAAAGCAGAATACCCATAGGTGTATGGATGGATGCAGAGTTCCATCCAAAGAAAGGATTTGCTGAAAGAAAAGGTTGGCATTGTACTCTTAAAAAAAATGCACCACATCTATCTGAGAAAGGTAGAGTTTGGGTAGAAGTAGAGGTAAAGGATTATGAACTTTATGATAGACCCGAATCTCAAGGTGGGACTTGGGTGTTGGCACAGAGAATGCAAATTATTAGAGAACTATAATTAAACCTAACAAAGAAATAAATGAACAAGGAGAATAAATGAATGGTAAAGGTGATAAGCAAAGAATAAATTGGTCTAAAGAATATGAAACAAAATATAGAACAATTTATACATTATGTGAAATGTGTGAAGCAGAAACTGCTAAACGACAGGATGATGGTATCTATTTGTGTAATAATTGTAATACAAAACATCCAAAGGAGAAATAATGGACGATGAATTATTAAGTGAATGTTGTGGTGCTACTGCTGGAAGTAGTATTAATGATGGGTTAGCAATCTGCTCTAAATGTAAAGAATGGGCAGAATTTATTAGCAAATATGAAGAGTAATTGTGAAGGAATTTGGAGTATATGATTATATTATTAGGAATATTGTTTATAGCAATGGTGATAGGAATGTGTTTTTTAATAAAGGAAATAGGTGATTACTTTTAGTCCCCCAATTATAATAAAAGAGAAAGGAGAGGTATTTGTATTTTCTTCTATAAAAGATATACATCATATTTGTAAATTATATATGCAACTCAAAAATCGTAGAGAAGTAAAAGCATGGTATGGGTTTGATGATGCTTTTAGTAGAATAACTGAAATAGCAAGAAGGACTTTTGAGGGAGATGATGATGAAAATAAAGATGGATAGGCATGGAATAGAAGAAACATATAGAATAATGATTGAATATTATAAGAATAATGTTGGTAAAGAATCAAAGTATGGTAAATGTATTATTACCAAGCAACTAATCAATAATGTAAAGAAACGATATAGGAGGTTATTATTTAGAGAATTATGAAAATATTAGACTTGTTTGCAGGGATAGGTGGTTTTTCCCTAGCAGCATCATGGGTATGGGGAGATGAACATGAAACGATAGGATTCTGTGATATAGATGAATATTGTGAAAAGACATTAAAGAAAAATTTCCCAAACATACCTTACTACAATGATGTACAAAAATTAAATGGTAGTAAACTAGGTAAAGTAGATATAATCTGTGGTGGGTTTCCTTGTCAGGACATCTCACTTGCAGGGAAAGGATTAGGAATTGAAAAAGGAAAAAGGTCTGGTCTTTGGTCAGAGTTCAACAGGCTTATTGGGGAATTACGACCCAAATACGCAATCATTGAAAATGTCGCAGCAATCACTTCTAGAGGACTCAACATCGTGCTTAGAGACCTTGCCGAAACAGGGTATGATGCAGAATGGCAGTGTATATCAGCAAGAGAAGTTGGAGCTAGGCATAAAAGAGAACGAATATGGATTATTGCCTACCCCAACAGCAGTATGGAGACCAATGGAAGGGAATGTAAGACTGTTAAGAGCAAGAGTTTTAGCAGGGGAGATGACAAGAGAAGAGGCATCTCAAATGATAGGGAAGGATGTATTCAAAGCACAGGGGGCAGTACCAACGTATCCAACCCCAACAGCGAGAGATTGCAAGGACTCAACAAGCAAGAACACAAACATAGAGAAGATGGCAAAGAAATCAAGATTAGCAGAGGTTGCGGGGAAGAAACACCTTTATCCAACTCCAGTAGCATCAGACCACAATGCGAGAAGGAAAACAAAGGGTTGGCAGGGGAACGATTTAGTAAGTCAAGTAGCAGAAATAGAATATCAAAGCAAACAGGTTGCTTATCTAAATCCAGATTGGGTAGAGTGGCTGATGGGGTATCCTATTGGTTACACGAGCCTAAAGGAATCCCAAGAGTAAAGAAGGCTGGACAATATAGAAAAGAAAGGTTAAAGGCATTGGGGAACTCAATTGTTCCTCAGATACCTTATTTAATAATGAGTAGAATAAAGGAAATAGAAGATGCAAAAAACATTAATGCCTTCGTCAGAAGAGGCAGAAAAAGCAGTCCTAGGGGGGTTAATTTATGATTCAACTCAATACGGCAAAGTATCACATTTTTTAAAGAGTGAGTACTTTTATCATTCCATTAATAGTAGATTGTATGAATTAATAGAGAATATGATAAAAAGGGATGAACCTATTGACCTTGTTACTGTCTGTGGGAAACTTACAGAAGATGATAAGCAAAAAGGTATAGACCCATATTATGTATCTATAGTTTCTGGGGAAGGTTCTCAGACAATCAATTTATTATACTATGCTAAACAGGTATATGAGAAGTTTCTATTAAGAGAGGTAATACTTAATTCTCGCAAGATAACAGAGTCAGCAATGTTAAATAATAATGATGTATATGAGTTAATGAATAATGCTCATAATGTTATTGGACAACTTATAGATGTTAGACCAGGTATGTCATTTAGTATAGATAAACTTCTAGATGATACTATGGATAGTATAGAGAATAGTAGTTATACATTAATACAAACAGGTTTTCCTGGATTTGATAAACTTGCAGGAGGAATGACAAGAGGTGAGCTAACTATACTTGGAGGAAGACCAGGTCATGGCAAAACTACTACAATGGTTAATCTTGTAAAGGCTTGTATTGACCAAGGGTTAAAAGTAATAGTCTTTAATCGTGAAATGACTAATGTAGAAATGTTGAAAAAATTAATAGTCCTAGAGAGTGGGAAACTATCTTATCTAAATGTTCGTAAAGGATATATAGGTGATATAGAGACTATGGGAGAACTCAATGAGGTAAAAGAAGAAATGGCTAATAAGTATTCTCCTGAAAAGTTTGCAATGTTCGACAACTTAAAAACTTTTAGTGAAAGTGCCGCAGAAGTTAAAAAGTTTAAGCCTGATGTGATATTTGATGATTATATTCAACTGATTTCACCTGAAGGTCATATAAAAGAAAGAAGATTGCAATTAGAAAAACTTGTTAATGACTATAAATGGTTAGTTAAATCACAAAACAGTGTAGGAGTGTTATTATCACAACTTAATCGAGGGGTTGAGTATAGAGGTGATATGAAACCTAGGATGTCAGATTTGGCTGAATCAGGGGCTATTGAACAAGTAGCAGAGAATGTTATGTTTGTCTTTTATGAACATAAAGTAAAGATGTCTAAAGATGGTGAAAACATAATAGAGTTAATAGGCTCTAAGGTACGATATGGTGTATCAGGGTCTAGTAAATTAGGATATTGGGGTGATAGGGTTAAACTCTATCCAACAATAGAAGAATGTATAAAAGCAAGGAGAGGGAAGTGAATAATAAAGATACAGAATGGGTAAAAGATAATATCATTGTAGATGCAATGTTTATAGGTATAGACCCAGGTGTAAATGGAGGGGTGGCAATTCTTGATTATATAGATGGAATAGAACATTGTTGCTCGTTTAGGTGTCCAAAAACAGTAGGAGAAATGGCTATGGGATTAGGTTCAAAAATAAAATCAAAACCAAGCCATGATATATTTGTTTATATCGAACATGTTCATTCAATGCCTAAACAAGGTGTAGTAAGTACTTTTACTTTTGGTCAGAACTTTGGGCAATGGCAAGGGATATTAGCATCTTATGAATTAGATTTTAATCTAATATCGCCAATGAAATGGATGAACACTCTTGGACTTCCTAAGCTACAAAGGAAAGAAAGAAAGAGATGGCTCAAAGATAAAGCAGAGCAATTATTTCCTAATGAGAAAATGACATTTAATGTTAGTGATTCATTTTTAATAGCAAACTATGGTAAAGAACTTTATTATAAGGAGAAGGCAGATGTCACAGACATGGTATAAAGAAAGAAATAATATTAGTATAGGTGAAAACAAGGCTACTGAGTTTTATAATCAAAAGAATGGGAAACTATTAAGGTATGGATTTGATTTGCTTAAAACAAGTATTAATGCTACTGATTTTACATCTATACCTAAAATAATAAGAAATACCCCTGACTTTATCTTCATTCAAAATGGTATATCGTTTATGATAGAGGCAAAATGTGGCAAAGATTGTCTTAAATTAAAACTACACGACCTTGAGTCTTATCGTCATTGGGCTAACTTAGGCAACTTTGTGTTTTATATTTATTCTACTACAAAAAGAGAGGGTACGCAAATATCAATTGCCAAAATAATTGAACTTGTAAATAACAATAAATATCCAACTCAACGATTTAATAGTAAATCTGAGTCAGAACACTACTTAATACCAATGGAGGATATATTTAATGGATGATAAAAATAAAATATTATTATTAGCAGAAATTTATAAAGTAAATTCAGAAATAATAAATGCAGTAATAGATCAAATACAAAGAATAGATATGTTTGAAGAAGCAGGAGGTGAAAAAGAAGGTGATTACCTAAACCCAGATAGTCTTAATAAGCTACTTGATATATGTGGTCTAATGTTACCTGGGGGAACAAAGGGAGAGAAATCGTAATAAAACTCCCCCTTTGAATGGAGAGGGTTGGCTAACTACCAACTCTCTCTTATCTTTAATTTAATATTATATAAATTAGGTGCCGTCTGTTCTATTTTAAAAGACTTCATATCGAAACGTGCAATAGCAAAATCTTCTACATCTTTATCGGGTTGAAATATAAAAGGTAAACTCCCTCCAAGTGTTCCTGCTATTACCCTTGTATAGAAATTATTATACATCATTCCCCAACCAAAACTCCCTCCTCGATAGTCAAGCATATCATCACCTGCATTACCAATAAATTGTGAGGGCATTAAATCTGAATCCGACATATAACTAAAAGATAAATCCCAAACTCTACGACCTGAATTTTGAAAACTTCGACTTACTGTTGTTTCTGCCGATGAGGGGTGGTCTGACCAACTTTGGAATATATCCCAATGGGGTCTGTGTGTCCAAGTCCTATTTGTTAGTGTTGCACCACCTCGTGTTTTGGTAGTCTTAATCCCATCATATTCATAAGATAAAGATAAATTTAAATCAGGAGCAAAAGGCATCTCATAAGTCCAACCTGCTGACATAGTTGATAGTCTTAAA
>Ga0208299_1003283_pt1 | contig 10271 bp, 12 predicted proteins | sample 15_taG_FD_184089 | JGI IMG/M metagenome (GOLD analysis project Ga0208299, IMG submission 184089) | Marine viral communities from the Subarctic Pacific Ocean - 15_ETSP_OMZ_AT15312 metaG (SPAdes) (version 2) | ecosystem: Environmental > Aquatic > Marine > Oceanic | place: Pacific Ocean | collected...
TCGCCGCCTGGTCGTTTGGTCATATTATAAGGTGGACTTGTAAGAACCAAATTAACTTTACTCTTACAATTCTTCATAAAATCTATACAGTCAATATTGTATATCACAAAGACAAACTCTCCATATATAAGTCACGAATAAGTTGTTTCATTCTGTCCTTGTCTTTTACTTCTTCTAGTGCATCAACTTCATTATTAATTAGTGTGACTGTATCTTGCGCTAGGTCAACTATTTCTTCCTTAGTCCATTCAGAATTGTCGAATTCTTCTACGACTGTAATCTTTGCGACCCCACAATCATATAGTTTATCCATAAATCTTTCAAATGAATATGGATGTTCTTTATGTTCAACGAATAATTTTACATACGAATCATCTAGTCCGTCACAATTAAACTTGTCGCCATCAACTGGTCCGTCTTTATCGTTGTATTTAATTGCATGAAACATTTTATGTGGGTTGGTTACAAATTCAATCTCTCTTGTATCTGTGTCCAATATATGAAAACCTTTTTCTTCGTGTAGGTCTGCAAATGTAATCTGATACTGAGTTCCCATATAATAGATATTATCTTTTTCTTGACGACAATGGAAATGCCCAGATAAAACCTTTTCAAACCTATTAAACAGCACAGGATTCATGCCATTTTCGTGTTTCACCCCGCGCATTACATCATATCCTTGAAGTTCAAGATGCCCGATAAGAATTGGTGCAGATACTGTCTTGATAAAATCTATTGATTGGTCATAGTTCTCTTTACATACCCAAGGAAGCAATGCGATATCTAAACCGTCAAAATTTATTACTGCTGGTTCTTCATATAAAATTAAATCATCGCCGAATAATTCTCGTATTGAATTAATTACATTTGTATTTCGGTAATATACATCATGGTTGCCAAGAATACAATGAAGTTCAATTCCTTCTTCTTGTAATCTATTCATGAACCGTGTTCGTATTTGATTTAATATGTTAAAGTTTACATATTTGCGCCTGTCCATTAAGTCGCCAGCATGTATAACTGTTTTGATGTCGTTCTCTTTTAGATATGGAAAAAACACATCATCAAAGAACTTCATAAAATAATCAAAAAATAGTTGGGAGTCACCACGAGCCCCGAAATGGGAATCGTTCAAAATACAGATTTTCATAATCAATCTTCTAGAAATTTATCTAGTTTTTTCTCTTTCTTTTTGCTTGTTGTTTTCTTTTTCTTTTTGTTGGGTGTAAACTTTTCTATATCTGTTTTAGACAAGTTAAAGTATTTCATCGCCACATCATCGATTTCATTTTCTTCTCCTATTATGTTATTAATCCATACAGGAAATTCGTTGTAAATATCTGCCGCTTCTATTGCTTTATATTTGATATATGATTGTTTCTTTTCTTTTTGAATTCGTCTTAAAAAAGCATAATAAATAATCTGTGTAAAGTATGAAAATGGATTCTTTGATTTCTCTGGGTCAAAATTGTGTGCATACATTATACAATTTTCTATTCCATCACCAATCATTTCTTCTTTATATGGATAGTTTATAAAATTTGGTTTGTATGATAAATGTTCTGCAATTTTAAGAAAACATTCACCAATATAATCTGTTACGGGAGGATTGGGTTCGCCCACACTCTCTGCTTCTTTTATATCCTTTTTCCACCCAATCATGTGTTGATAAAATTCTTTATTGTTCACATAATGGTTTGAGTCATCAACTTTTTTGGTCACTTTATATTCATCCTAAATTTTCCCCTTAAAGTAAATCGTTTGGGTCTTCTGGCCAATCCTGCCACTTACATCCATCTGGTAAATCGTTGTCATCATATTCTAAGTTATTTTCACCATTTCCTAATTCTTCCATTCCTTGTAGAAGTTCCTCATTAATCTCTCCAAACAAAGATTCTAATATCTCGCTGGTGTACCCACTATCACCGTTACCTTCTTCCGTATTATTTGAAGGTGGCTTCAACATTCCGTGTGCCATCATTGCAAGAAACATGCTTGGCGGAATAGCAAAAGTAACAATGACGCTGTTTGGGTCAATATCATCATTCATTGTATCATCTTTATTTTGATTTTCAAGTTCTTCTTGTAATATTTTTTCTTGTAAATCTATATGTCTTGGTTCAGTTGGTCCATTTGCCATTCTTGTCTTTTCCATTTCGTACAATTTAATTACATCTTTATCTGGATTCATAAAAACAGCAACCCAATCTTTAGGAATGGTAATTTCATTTTTTGTATCCGTATATTCTAGCCAATCTTTCATACAGAGAATATTCTTTTTGTCTAATCCGTCTGGTGACATAAAAGAAGCCACTTTCATTTCCATTGGTTTGTGTATGGTTAAATTATTTTTATCCCCGCCTATTATTTTTGCAATGACATCTGAGCCACTTCTAAGTTTTAAAATCTTGTAATTATTTATTTTTGTCATTTCTGTTTTTCCTTTATATCCTAATAGTGATAGAATTAAATTTAAAATTTTCCGACTCATAAATCTTTATCCTTGAAAGAAAATGCCGTAATGTATGGTTCTTCCAAGATTTCCAACTAAGGTCATCCCCAATATCATATAACTTCGCGACATCTTTATTGTCTGACTTTCTCAATTGCCTACCGATGCTTTGCAAAACACGGATTCTACTTTTTGACGGAGAGGCAAAAATAATGTTATGTAACCTGCGAATGGAAATACCTGTACTAAAAGTTCCATACGATGCAACAATGATTGCATTGTTCTCTTTTTCTGTGATATGTCTGATTTCTTCTCTAATTTCAACATCTGTTCCGCCATGAACAAAAAATACCTTTCTACCTTTTTCGGCGCTCTTCTCTATAATACTATGTATGATTTTTCCGTGTTTCTCTACATACTGAAACAAAATTAATGTGTTTCCTTTTAATTTCAGTGCCATATCTTTGATAAAATCATTTCTTTTGGTATTTCTTACCAACCAATCAAGTTCCTCTTGATATTTTGCTCTCTTTATTTCTTCTTTTTCTTTATCATCATATTTCAACAAAATCGTGTCTATTTCTAATTTAGACAGCAAATCCTTGTCCATAAGGTCTTTTGTGCTGGTAACATTGAAAATTTGACCGAACAGCCCCTCTATTACTAATTTGTGGGTCTGTGAGTCATCCAGCGTCCCTGTAGTCCCTATACGGAAGGGACAAGTGTGTAGTTTGGTCATAATAGAAGTGAGTGATTTTGCCTTGAACAAATGGCATTCATCCCCGAACACTGCACCAAAATTATCGAAGTATTCCTTTCTCAACTTATAGATTGATTGCCATGTTGATATGACTACTCTTTTATTTTTGTCCAATTTATCTTTACCTGACATTACAGTATGGCACATTCCTCTTGCGTTCCAGTGTTCTTTCTTTGAATAATCATCGAAATCTGACATCATCTGGGTCACAAGAGAAGTTGTAGGAACAATAATAAGAACCTTTTTGTCTGGTGGAATAATATTCAAATAATGGCGCAACAGACAATATATCATTAAACTTTTACCAGAGCCGGTAGGAGATAATAACAAACACCTGTCATTGTGCATTGCATGATTTATTGCATTCAATTGATGTTGGTGTGGTGTAATGTTTTCACCCGAAACTGTAAGGTTCATTAATGATAAAAATGCCTCAAGATTAATTTTTCGTTTAGGTTCTTTTAATTTAGAATCCAACTCTGTTGTATAGTTTCGTTCTTCTGCAAACTTCAAAACATATTCTAACAGACCTGCATATAATTCTTCTGTATACATGTTATACAATTTAATTTGCCCGTCCCATACTTTATTCTTGAACGATGGCATATACTGGTGACCGGGAACTTTGAATGTAAAGTAATCAGAGATTTCTTTTGCTATTCCCCTTTCACATTCTATTTTTATGTTGACAGTATCTTTGTATTTTATTTTGATATCACTCATGTAATACTATTTATGGTATAAAATCTTTACCATTTACCTTTATTGTAATTGTACCATCGGATACATCACCATCCCACAATACACATATAATTCCTGCCTCTCTTAACATTTCTATTCCTGTTTTGACTGGTTCTCTCCATCTATCGTCTACCAAGTTAAAGAACTGTTTGTGTCCTACAACTTTTGAAATGCCGGAATGTATAATTGCTCTGGCACAATCTGGACAAGAAAAGAATGGGCAGAACATAAACAACCCGTTAGTTGCTATCCCCTTTTGTGCCGATTTGTAAATGACATTTCGTTCGGCGTGTTCGACATAATCATACTTCTGTGGTCTTTCCCATCTTTCGGGTTTATTTTCAAGTTTGTTTGAAATGCCGTTTGATGCGCCTATTACAATTCCACCAGAAGAATGAACCAACACCGCACCGTTTTGTGTACTTGGGTCATTACTATACTTTAGGGCATGAAGATATGCCTGTTTTAAGTATACCTTATTCATTATGTCTGTTTCTGGATTATACGCCACTGATAAACTTTCTCCAATCGATGGCGCCCCTTATACTCCATTGCCTATTATTAATACTTTTTAGAATGGATTCGAGGTATGAAACCTTTTCTTTCTGGTATTGCATCTTGCCTTTTAGTTTAATCAAATCGGCATCGGCATCCAAATATAATTGTATGTCATTCTTGAGTATTTTGAAAGGGAATATATCCCATCCATAATAATTTAACTGGTCTTGGTCAAGTTTGCCTGTATAGTACTCCCATTTGGTACGCAACAAACTCTTATAGTCCGTTTCGGTCTTACATAACACAAGTTTCTCATCATGAAATAGGTTAAGATACTTATTGTGTAATTGGGGAATCTTTAATGATTCTATATCCAACTCTGTGTCATCTATGGGCATATCTTTGTATGCCATTCTCTTTATCTCGCTTAGTTCCATATTGGTATTATATACCAAAAACTCAACAAATCAAGAAGAAAAAGGTTAAAGTTTCACAACTTCAAATGATGTATAGGCAAAAGTGGCAGTAACAAGAATTGGCTCAGTATCACTTGAAGTAGATGAAAAATCTATTCCACTTAATGATTTTGGAAATATATTCTTAAAATTCACGGACAAGTTGGCATTCATTGCACTGTTTAGAATTGTAATACTGGCATCAGAAAAATGCTGGTTTGTATTTTCTTCATATTCAACATGGTCTTCTAGATTTCCCATTAATCTCATCCAATTATAGATTTCCAAATAATTTTCCATGTTCTCGTCTACAATGAAAGCAATATCTAAATCTCCGTAGTCATATCCTCGACCCGGATGTTTGGCAGGATTGAATCTTGTCGGCTGTAGAACTTCACTAAAAGAAAATGTAGGAATGTTACATGACTGACAAAAGTATGTTACGGCAGGAATTCTTTGTAATGTAAATTTGAATCCTGTAGTCAGAAGAAAATTAGTATTACTCGGCTGCCTTTTGAGAACATTCTTCTCATAATTTCCTGAAATTTCGATACTGCCTGTTATACCCATTGTATAATACCTCCATTGTTATTTATATTTATATAAAAAAAGAACCACCCGAAGGTGGTCCTTTTCTCTTTAAACTTCCACAGGGGGAGAGAAGTTTAATTATTAAGCATCATTACCATGAAGGTTATCGACTCTAAAGATTCGATAGTATTGGTTGTTACGGGTTGACGCCGCATTATGTGGGTCACTGATTCCTGCACCAACATTTACGAATGGGTTGTTTACCATTCCGTATCGAGTCTTGAACCCGATTTTTGGTTGGAAAGTGTTTTCACCAACTGCACGAACCATTTGTAGTGGAACATACGGACAGTAGAAAAGACCAGCATCATAAGGTGAAGTACCTTTGTAACCTACACAACAGTAATCTCTTGCTTTAACATTGTTACCTAGACCTGTGTATGGGTCAATGTAAACTTTCAATTTACCGTTAAGTACACCTGCGAATGTGTTACCTGTGTCATCGACAGTTAGGCTAGTTGCCATTGCTGGTGAGATTTGTAGGAAACCACTCATTGCGAGTGCGGATGCTACATCTGCCGAAACGATAACGAAGTTACCTTTTCCGCGACGAGTTTCTTTTGATATTTGGTTTGCTTCTCTTTCGATTTGATAGAGCATACCACGCCATCGTTCTGCACTCCATCGACCGTCAGAGTCAGAGTTTACATCGTAAACACCACCAACACCTCTACCGCCTGAAAGTTCACTTGGTAGGTTGTCAGTTACTAGGTCACCAGCAGTCGAACCTGTGATACCAGTAATTGAACCAACACCACGACCTGCGAGGTCCATATGTTGTGCGCCAAGTTTAGCATTCTTGTAAATTACACGAATAACTTCGCGGTTGATTTCTGAAAGAATTTCAGTGCTAAGAATGTTAGCAAGTTCTGTTTCTGCATCAAGTCCGTGAACTGCTTTCAAGTCCTGTGCGAGTTCAGTTGTGTATTCTGCTTTCAATGCTCTTGTCTTTGCTTCTACGGCAGTTCGTTCGATGCTGAATGCCATTTCGTTGAATGCGTTTCCAGAAACACCGAGGTTTTCTGCACCACTGCGGGTCATTCCAGAACTGACAGCATATGAGCCACCTGCGGTTGTACCTACATCTGCGAATAGAGGGTCGTTGTTGCCAGCGTCTGCAGCGTATGCCGCTGTACCACCACCAAATGCTGATGGTGTTTCGTTGTGTAATGCTTCTGTACCACCTTGTGTAGAGTATTTAGAGCGCATTGCAAAGATAAGTCCTGTAGGACCTGTCATTGGTTGCACACCTGCTACATCATAGGCAATAAGGTTAGGCATTGCACGGCGAACAAGTGAGATAAGAATTGGGTCATATCCCTGCATATTGCTGTTATTGTTTGCTGTCGCAAGACCAAGACCGTCACCAACTGCGTTAGTTGGCGATGCTTCATTTAAGTTATTACTTTCGCGGAGTGCTTCCTCTTGGTTTTCCAAAAGAATAGCAGTCACGCTTTTCCGATAATTGTCCTGAATGTTTTCCATATCAGGATGTTCTAATACAGGATTCCACTTTTCTTTAAGTAGGTCTGCTTTTCCTAAGTTAGTGTCCATTTGAAAATACTCCTTTTACGATTTATCAAATTTGTTTCTTTGTTATTATTATACCCTATTATGTATAATTGTGGGTTTTTACGATTACTTATCTTTGAGTTGTTGACTCAATGACTGGACATACTTGCCCATCACGCCATCAACATTTTGATGCTTTGTGTCTTCGTCAATCATTCCTGTTTCATCATAGTTTGATGCTTCTGGATTTGATTTATCGAAGTAACTTTCCTTGAGAATGTTTAGTTTATCTCTGTATTGTTTTTCAGATTCAAACTCTACACCTTCTGCCAGTGAACGAAGTTTTTCGACTTCTGTGTCTACAAGACCTTCTGTTGTTTCGTTGAAAACTTCTTCGCAACGATGTTCGAGAACTTCTTTACGAAGGGAAATGTTATTTTCCATTTCTTCGTTTACTTGACCTTCAAGTTGTTCAATCTTTGTTGCCATTCCATCGATAAGGTCATACTTTTCGTTTGGAACATCAACATAACAACTTTCAAATAGTCCTTTAAGACCGTGAATGAAATTCTCTGCAATGTCACCACGAATGCCTCTTTCGATTGCAAGTTCGTTTGTTTCCATCCATTCTTCAACAACATATCCAAGATAGTCGTCAAGTCGTTCGGTTAGTTCTTTACGAATACTTTCTACACTTTCGGACACGACTGTATCGTGGTCTTCTCGTAGTTCTTTTTCGATTTCGTTTACACGGGTCGAAATAGCCGCTTCAAAGATTGTGGTTGCTTTTTCTTGAAATTCTTCGGATAGGTCTTCACCATCAAAAAGAATTTCCATATGTTCTTTCTTTATTTTATCAACTTTACTTGATGCATCAGAAGGTGACATTTTTGGCTCTTTTTGCTTCTTCTTACCCTTTTCAGTCTTGGTTGCTTTTTTACCGTCAGCGGCCTGATTATCTTCGACATCAAGAATAGTTTCGGCTTCGTCAAGGTCTTCGTCATCGTCCTTACCGTTCTTGCCGTTCTTGCCGTTCTTGCCGTTTTTCTTTAACCAAGGAGGTAGTTCACCTTCATCGACTTCATCTTCATCTTCGTCATCTGAATCATCTGAATCATCTGAATCATCTTTACCTTTACCCTTTTTCAAGAATGCAGGAGGCACTTTACCTTCTTTGACTTCATCTTCGTCTTCATCGTCATCTTCTTCGATTTCTTCGTCTTCATCCTCGGATTTCTTTGCTTCGAGCAAAGCATCATCATCGAGCAAATCTTCTAGAATCTCGTCTGATGTTGCATCTTCTTCAAGGCTTCGTTTGTATTCGCCTTCAAGAATTTCTTTTGCTGTTGCAATGGGGTCTTTATAGTCCATTTTAAATTACTCCTTGTTTCCTTTTGAGTCTATAATAGTAGTTTTATTTATATTAATTACAACTTTGACATAAATCTATTAAATGCCAATAGTTTCTTTTCTTCTAATTCTTTTCTGGATGCGCCTTCAATTAATTCTTTATATGATTCAATTTCTCTTGCGCGGATAATTCCATTATCCCATACCCACTCTTTACCTTCCATAATACCGTTTACAAAGGCATCTGGTGCGGATGGGTCGGATACAATATCAACTGCCGCCAACATAAAATCTCGTTGAACTTCATTGATACCATTTCGTTGTTTTAATGAACCCATACCCCTTGAAGATACTCCTAATTTCGCACCTTCATCCATAAGATTTTTTACAATCTTTCCGTATGGTGTATCAAGTATTTTTGCCTTACCAATGACATCGTTACCTTCAACTTTTAGGTCTTTGATAATATGAGAAACCCTTTCAAGATTTACACTCGGTCCTTCTGGATGTCCAAGTTCTCCCATTGCTCTGTTGCTTTTGACATAACTTTCATTATACCTTTTAACTTCGTCCATCAAGGTTTTCTTGGGATATACTCTACCATTTCTGTTCTTCTTTTCGGATTGCATGAAAATACCTTCAATAAAGTAGTTTGACTTTTCTCCATCTTTGGTATCTTCTTTGATGTATTGTACATCTTCTAGATGTTCTGTTATTAGAAACATTTTACTTAATCTCCCTCTCCCTTCCTTTTTCACGCTTTTGTCGGTCACTCAAATCTTTGATGCGTTCCTGTGATACTGCAATCTTTTCTTTCTCTTTTGCGATATCTACATCGGTCGCTTCTTCTACACCATCTTCTTCGTCATCAGATTTCCAATTCTTATCGACATAGTTGTAAAATTCTTTTTTCTTATCGCCCTTGAGTTGGTCTGGTTGTGTTACACCGAATTTCTTTAATGCGGATTTGAAGAATTTTTGATATGCTTCTTTATCGCCTTCTCCTTCCTCATTACAACCGACACAACCTTTATTGTTGTATGTTTCGTCTACAATATTTGCTGTCTTTTCTTCTAATGCCCGTTCAGTCTTACTATACAGTAAACTATTTAAATAGTTCTTGGCATCGAGTAGGTTCTCTGAAATTACGGCATCTATAATTTTTGAAGCATTCATATGGATTATCCTTTAATTTTCTTTACGGCAAAATCTACCATATCATTAAAACCCTTTCTGCTTGCGGAAAGAGAATTTCTCAAAGTATTCTGATTATCTTTATTTAGCGAATCATGAAGTTCTATAAGCCGATTTGCTGATTTCTGGGTGATTTTAACAACATCACCATTTTCACAAACAAAATTAGTTTCGTTGCCATTAACAGAAGCATCCATAAGGGATTCTGCTATCTCTGTACTTTCTTGTTTTACATCTTCAACTGGTGCAGGATTTGATATAATATCCTTTGCGATATCTTGTGTACGAACATTTACTGCATTTTGAATCTTATTGGTGGCGGCAGAATTAAATGCGTCCCTGAATCCAGAACCGTCTTTATTTAATATCGATGACACCATCTTGTTTAATAGTGGTTTATTTTTACTCATTAGTAATTCTCATCTCCTTCTCCTTCTCCATATGCGCCTTGTTTATCTTCACTTTGCATTTGACTGTCAATAATTTTAATATCTTCTTCACTCTGTTGCAAGATATTTTTCCGTACCCATTCAATAGAATAGTACTTACCTATGTAGTCATCTATCTGACTTAACATATCTAATCTATCTTTCATTACTTCACCTTCTTTTAATTCGGTGAAATGTGAATCTTTTAGCCATCTATATGTTATTTTATCACTAATTATCTGCCAATCTTCCTCTGTGATAATGCCCTTCAATACGAGTTGGACTCTTAG
>Ga0208299_1003287_pt1 | contig 10255 bp, 13 predicted proteins | sample 15_taG_FD_184089 | JGI IMG/M metagenome (GOLD analysis project Ga0208299, IMG submission 184089) | Marine viral communities from the Subarctic Pacific Ocean - 15_ETSP_OMZ_AT15312 metaG (SPAdes) (version 2) | ecosystem: Environmental > Aquatic > Marine > Oceanic | place: Pacific Ocean | collected...
TAGGGGTCGAAGAATTTTGTAATATGGGTACCGGAGATGCAGGGAGAGCTAAGCGGCCCACTCCCAAAAGAAAAGCGCGCCAATATTCAACCGCTAAGGGTAGTGTTGGACCACGGTCAAAGTATGATCCTTCGAGGCCAGAAACATGGCCGAAATCTTTCGAAAGAAAACAGGAAAAGATGCTGTACCTATTCGATGTCCTGCGAGGCATGGATAATGATGAAGCTCCGAGAAACAAGGCGCTTAACAAGTTATTCGAAGATAGAGATCGCATAGGTATGTCTCTGAATAAGGAGATGATGAGAACTATTCTGGACATACAGGCGATGTATAAGATGGGAGGATTCGGTGCGGTCCCCATGGTTGTGGCTGAGAAGTGGGCCAGTGCATACACCATGTCTCAGTTACCTTTCGACATTGATGAATTAGGCGATCCGAATCCTGAAATTCGTGGATGGACTCCTGGGGCGGTTATTCGCATGGCTTTGGAAACTTTTAGACTCTACTTGATGGGTACTTGTCCTATGACACGTAGAGTGATAAGGAAGGTACGGATGCTGAACGATGATACGATTGGACTTGAAAAGCTAGCTAACGTAGTATTCAACGCTGCAGAATTTGAAGCGATGATAGACGACGAGCTTAACGATTAAGCTATGACTTTGATTTCGGTCATTAGCAAATCGTCAGGATTTTGATTCTGGTTGGTTTCAAAGTACTCTTGCATGAAGCTTTGTGCTTTGGACTTGCTAGTAAATGCGGCCATTATCCCCAGGTCGTGAAGTTTAACGGTAGGAGACCCCACTCTCTTGACTTTCTTTTCGACGTCTTCGGCGTTAGAGTCCTCTTCAGAAACTCCTTGCATTATTATATCTTCGAGATTTTCGTCTTTCTTGACGACGTCGTAAGTCGTCTTGCGGCCGAGCTTCGGGCAATCGGATTTACTACACCACGTTGCCCGCTTGGCTGGTTGGTGTATTGCCCAAATGGATTTGATTTCGAGGACGCCTTCGCCTTGCATGGCTCCCATCAGAGTAGCCATCTGTGCTTTCAGCGCTGCCACTTCTGCTGCCGTGTCCATAGTATCACAGGTCCTGAGCCTGTCCGCCTCGGAGTTGTATCTCTTTGACGCTTCGTGGAAGTTTGCATTCCACTCCTACTACTGGGCTTCTCGGGAGATATGAGTCTGTTGAGGCATATCTCTGTATCTCGCTCCAGATCAATTTGCCGTCATTCAGTAGTTCTCTATCGACGTAGATTGTATTCTGATAGTGCTTGCTCCACCATGAGCGCTTTACTGTGAATGCTACCCCTCGTGTAGTGTTGATGAGTAAACATTCAGATGTTGGGCCCAGCCAAAGTTTCCATGAGTCGGTCGGAGTGCATTTGTAACCTTTAGGTGATGTGGTTTTAGCAATTGTTGTGAGCCTAGCTTGTGCTTCAGCATGCTGTTCTTCGGTGAATCTGTCTCCCCATCTTTCGAGATTTTTAAGCGCTCGCTCGTATTCCTTGCATAGTTCTAAGATTTTCGCTTTGCCGGTAAGTTCGGGCTTCTGCTCTTCCTCAATCTCTCTGCCGCTGTTTTCTGTAACGACCTCGTCCTGTGAGACTTCGGCCTCGGCATCCTTCGATTGTGTGGGAAAGATATAGATCCCTTCTTTGTATTCATTCCATAGTGAGGAGAGTTCTTTCGACGGTGTTCCTTTATGGGCGGATCGGAACTCATTCCACTTCAATGGTTGGCTCATAATGTGCCTTCAGCTTCGACCCCATTATTACCATTGCGTATCTGATCATTGTAAATTGCTATGGCTCGAGGGAGTGAATTATGTCTGACTCCGGGTATTTTCTTAAGCGCTCCTTGGGTTACGGCCTTGATACCTGCTTGTCTTGTTTTTACGTAAATGAATGCTGCGGCTCTCGTAGTGGTATCTGATTCTCTGTTGTATAATGGGTCTTCTTCATATTGTTGTATAATTGATTCCACTATAGGGTTTGGCAAATCTATCGCGTTGCCGACATAAGTTAGCGCCTGTACCATTGGGGACTTACTCCCCTCGGTTGGGATTATAATTTTGAGTGCGCGAATATATCCTGTAACTACTGTGGGGTTTATTTTTAATTGTGCAAGCGTCTTCGACTCAATAGGTATATTCCCTAGAAATGACGCTATGGCTAATATCTTGGGGGTGAGGTTAGTGCCGGTCTTACCGAATGTTGGCTCATTCGCTAGTTCGAGATTTCTCAAGAATTGCACTATTTCGAATTCGTTGGTGACTAGATAATCTGCTAGCCGGTTATTGAGTATATGGATATCGACACTTGCTACGTTGAGCGCTTTCCTCCGCTTAATGAATAGGTTTTCTTCGGGCGTGAAGTCCTGTAATCTATCTCCTTCAGCTACGAAGTTGTTCCCTTGTGCGAAATCCATCTCTTCTTCGTCGTCTTCGTCGAACATCAAATCATCTTCCCCATCTTCGAAACCGACGATGCATTTACAGGTGGGGCAACTGTATGCTCCGGTGTATGATAGTCTAGGGCCTCCAAACTTGCCGCTGATGCATGGACAATCCGCATCGTCGAGTTGTGGCTCTGCGAGGCAAGTGAAATCAGCTGCCACAATATGCTTGGATGGATTTGAGTCCAACGTATGTCACCCCCTCGAAGTGTAATTGTGGTAAGTCGGATTTCCCAGAGAGCACTGTGACTGCATCCATGATAGGAGAGGCGATGTCACCCACGTCCACGAAATCGTACGGTCGCTTGGAGTCCTCTAAGATGGTGATCGCCTTCTGTGAGTCGGAGAGCCAGGTGAGGCCGAAAAGTTTGGCTCGCATGATCCTCCGAAACACTTCGTTGCGATAAGCATTCTTATGACGGGGACGAAGGCTCGAGGGATTATGGATGGTGCTGGAAGTGCTTGGAGTAGTTTGGGGGGCGGGATGATTCTGCCTTCTAAGTTGAAGGAAGAAATTGAGAACCTGAAGCTATTGGTGCGTGACATGCGTCTCGTTTATGAAGCTGAACTGAATATGATGAAGAACGAAATGTTGTCGATGCGTGAAGAGATTGGAGCAATTAAGAATCTGAAAACTGAAGAGAAAGAAGAGTATAATGTATTCGCATACGTCGATCCGAGTGAGGTGGGTATTGTGACAGAGGTCAATGATGACCGCTCTGACGTTAAGCATGTCAAGGGTTTCGTGGTCCCACCTTTGCCTGTGGAAAATGATGAAGTTGCCGAACCGGCAGATGACCCTACGATGGTAGAGGTTCATTGGTGGGACGGTCTTGACGAGGACGGCATATCGTTCGAATTGGCTAATTTGTTGGTCGAACATATTGTGAGGGATGGCGGTATTATGAATAATAGGGTATGGGCAGAAGTCTATCCTAGAGGGCTCAAAGTTACAAAGAAAATGAAATCTAGTGTCAAGAGAATACTCGATGAGATCGACGCTGTATCGTATGTGCAGGTGGATAGACTTAGAGGACTCTACTTCGACACGAATAAGGAGGCGTCAGATGTCTATCAGGAACTCACTGGCAAAACGCTTAATTCTTGAGAGGACTTTAGAGGTCGAAGTATTCTGCGAAGATACTACTTGGGGTTCGCTACTAGTCGAAGCTAAGGTAGACACTGGCGCGGATAGTTGTAGTATTGATTCTGACCTCGCTGACTTTCTAGGTTGGGAAGTTTTGGGGCAGCGGACCATCCGCAGTGCTAACGGTAAACAAGTTAGAGATTATGGCTCAGGGAATGTTACGATAGACGGTGAAGAATTTTCGATGGTTGCTACTTTTGCGGACCGCAGAAAATTGACCCATCCGATTTTGGTTGGTTGTGACCTCTTAGATGTGATAATGGATCTAGCTGAAGAGGAGTAATTTAAGAAAAGGGTCTTGGGGCTCGGGAAAAAGTTCCTCGACTTTTATCGCTTTCGCTATACTGCGAGCCGGTCGACGCTTCTGATATATAAAGTCGTCGAGGAAAATTCTCTCTTAGTATATAAAGTCGTCGCGGAAAGTCGAGGAAAGTCGAGGAAAATGAAGAATATTTGGAAAAAATAGCTGAGAAGAAAATCCTCATATGTTACTCATAGTATATATATATATAGAAAAATATAATATATAAATAATAATAATAATAATAATAATAAGGAATGGATCTCACCACATCTTGCCACATTTAATGGTGGCCACTTTCCTCGACTTTCCTCGACTTTTCCTCGACTTTTTCCTCGACGACTTTATATATCAGAAAACGCAGTACATCGTTTCCGAACGTTTCCCGGAAAATAATCCCATTTTTTTCATAGCCGGACCCTTTTCTGAGATTATTCGAGATTATACCCAAGCTCATGAACGAGCTCTTTGTACCGATTGCGAATAGTGACTTCAGTCACATCCGATACGTCCGCGATTTCCCGCTGGGTGCGTATATAATTCTCCATCCTTCCCGCAATGTAGATAGCCGCCGCAGCGACGCCCATCGGGCTCCTCCCATGGGTCAATTCGCGATCCGTAGCTTCCTCCAGAATAATATGAGTTCTCCTCTGGACTTCCATAGGCAACTCTAACTCTGTACAAAGGCGTCCGACGTAGATACCAGGTTCAGGTATTCGAGTACGTACCCCAAGCGCAGACTTGATTATCTTATGTGCTCGCGATATCTCCTTTCGGCTACATCGCGTAGCATTGACTATGCTATCGAGACTTCTCGTAAGATGCAATTTCTGATTAGCCAAATACACTGAAGCGGCAACCATGGCATCAATACTCCTACCTCGGACCAATCCACCCTCTACGCATTTACGATAAATTACGGCAGACTCCTCTTTAGCTCCCCGACCAAGCCCGAGGACCCCAGACAATCTATCAAGCTCAGAAAAAGCGGCAACCAAGTTTCGTTCCATACTATTACTTACTCTGCCGCGCCCCTGCCATTTGCGCAACCTGTGGAATTGAGTCCGAGCTTTCGAATCCAAAGTCCTCCCTGCATAATCCCGATTTTGCCAAGGGATAGAAGTAGATAGCCCGCCGTCAGGCATCATTACATTTGTCGGAGCACCAACATGCCCGAGAGATTGCCCGGCTTCAGTGTACCCTATACGCTTACCTTCCGGATCTATCCGATTCTCCGTAAGCACTAGGCCACAATCATAGCAAGCGGTCTCTCCCCTAACATCATCTAAAGTCAATTCGCGCGACCCACATTCCGGACATCTAACTTCGACTTCGCTTTCCATGCACCTAGCTCTATCCCCGCCCCTATATAAATTCTAGACTTGAGAGGACTCTATAAAGTTCCATCTTCCTCGTTAAGACTATAAGGTGCCGGCAACCCCAGTTAATTCCGGAGACAATGATATGACCCAAACCAAAGAGACAAGACCCAAGCGAATTATTATAGAAATACGCAACCCAGAACAAATGGAACAGTATTTGAGCATCAAGAGAGAATTAGAATGTAAAATAGGAGTCGTACTACAACCTAAGCAAATCCTTACCATACTCCTATCCCACTACAGAGGGGAGAAGAGTGAGTAAGACTCTCATCAAAGCATGGTCCACAATTCTAACAGAACTTGGAGAAATCTCCATAGATCTTTGCAAGGAAAGAGGAGCATGGCTAAAGTATACTGAAGAAGGATATAGCGGAATGCGCAAAGCATACCAAAAATTCGTCAGAAACCTGACCCCCGAAGATCCCAATGAGGGAGGCGAAACAGTATACGTCGACCTCAATTTCGGCGACACCTCTGAAGACGAAGGCGAAGAACAAATGACCAACACACAGATGGCACTAATGTCACTAGATGTTCAAGATTCTAAAGTCAAAGATTCAGTAATGGCATACCTCATGTGGCATAGTGGCAGCATGCTACCAGATACGGTAGGCGACGCTGTGGCCCGCAGTAATATGATAAACGAATACGGCGACGATGCTATAGAGCGCCTACAGTGTGCTGACATAGATGTTCAGACCAACTATCAGCGAAGCCTAGCAACGAGATCACTATACACACAATCAGGAATAGCTGCAGAAAGCAACCCAACCATGGTCGTATGTTACCTAGATATAGAAGCCATAAAGTCAGGACATATGCTTCCAGACACTATCAGCGAATCACTATCTTACCATACACCCGAAGAATTCTCACAGGTCGAACTTGATTTTAAGACATATGAAGAATTCTGCGAAGCCTATAAGATGCTAGGTTCTCACCTACTCAAAGACGCTATGACAGTAATGTTGATGTTCGAATACCTACAAGATTCTTTCTTAGAGCTATCAGATCCACGAATACGAGCCCGTTCTGAATACCACACTATCACTCCATACTGGATGGTAGTAGGCGCACCATCAGAAACCGAGGTATCTTTAGGGGGCGCAGATATCGCCTCCAAAGTAGGCAATACTATCAGAGTAAGAGGTCAAGTAATCGAAGTAGGCGAGTCCCTGCAAGTATATGCGTCCGTAGCATTCCGATGCGTAACAGTCGATAAAGACTCAGGAAAACGATGTCACCACATCAGCCTCGTCGCTCAAAATATGGAGAGCGAAGGGATACTTTCTCCAGAGTCATGTACCGTATGTGGAGGCAAGCAGTTCGCCAAATTAGATTCAGGTCGCTCAAAGACAGAACCAATGCAGCGCATCCAAATCCAACAAGACTGTGAAAACGGCGAACAGCAAGCCATGAAAGTCGAAGTGAGAGGTAATTTAGTCGACACCATAGAAGCAGGCACTACCGTCACCATAACAGGAGTATTACGACTCGAAGCACTGTCACGAGGCAGCCTCATGTCCACCCAATACCTACTCGGAAAGTCTGTAGAGCAATTAGGAATAGAAGATACAGGAACGCGATTGTCGGAAGAAGATATAGAACACGTCCAACACATAAAGGACAACACCGATCTCGAGGACCGCCTAACATCCTTCATCCATTCATGGGCAGGGGACTTGAGAGTCAGCGAAGAAATAAAGATGGCAATAATGTTACAAGCTTGCGGAGCACCAATAACAGGTAAGTTAGGACAACGCAGCGCAATACACATCTTAATCGTCGGTGATCCAGGGACGGCAAAAACAATGATACTTAAATACGCAAGCAAATTAATTACAGGCAGTCGTTATATCGACTCCTCAAATACAACACAAGCAGGACTTACTGGCGCATGTTCCCAAATCGAAGATCTATATACAGGTAAGAAACGTTGGGCAATTATTCCCGGCGAGTTAGCACTAACTCATCCAGAAGCAATATGTTCTGTTGACGAATTTAACTTATACAAGGGAGACTTTGGCGATTTTAATAACGCACTAGAATCCGGAGAGATAACAATTTCCAAAGTAGTAAAAGCAACACTTCTCACAAGATGTTCTGTACTCGCAGGAGCAAATCCATCAGCAGGGGACCGCAAACGATTTCAACGTAAAGCAGTCAAAGACGGAATGGAGGTAGCAAAACCATATACTGAGCAGCTTGGGCTAGAATTCCCACAACTACAACGTTTCGACGCCATATTCACTCTGGAAGACATAGCCCATGCCATAGAAGACGAGCACATAGCACTATCCATGATGGGTTATGGCGACTATGAAGGTATCAAATATGAAGAAAGCGAGTATGTCAACTATATTGCCCACGCAAAGACATTCGCGCCCAAGTTATCCCGAGACATAGCCGTACGAATCGCTAAACAACACAGCGCTAAGCGACAAGAAACCAAAGAGTCAGATTATTTGCACAGCCACCGTCAGGTAGCATCAAGGATGCGATTCGCGATAGCAGTAGCCCGTTTTGACTTAAGTAATGAAGTCACGATACAACACTTAGATATCGTTGATAGGATATTGGGAGAATCTCTCTCAGAAAAAGACCCGGGAGCAATGGCAGGAGACACTGACAATGAAGATCGAGAGATGAGTAGAGACATAAGAAAAGCAGTCAATGAATATTTCAGAAAACTCGACCCTAAAGCGAGATTCGAGGGCAGGACCATCGACACAATCTGGAAACACATAGGCCAAGATAAATTCAAACTAGGTAAAGTAAAGCTAGTTATGAGCAAGATGGACAATATAAAACTAGCCAACAATCTATGGAAAGGTGAGCTTCAATGAAGAAACAACTTTTCAGAGAACATTACTCTGCCGGTCTTATGGATATTGACAAAATCCAAAGAAGAGAGCTAGCATTCCAAACATGGGACAGCCCATCTCCAGATAAGCGGTACAACTATTTCGAGACACTCGAGGAGCTCAGAGATTATCTACGAACCTCAAACGTATCAGGAGTATTCTCTTCGACGGGCTATTTTATGGACCCGAACGTGAGAGACACCTCAAAGAGAGGACAGCTCGGCCAAGATCTTGTCATCGACATAGATCGACACATCTCAGGTTCGCGAATAGAGTGGATGGAAGACATTTGCGAAACCACCACGAGATTAGTAAACGTATTGGCGGAAGATTTCGGCTTTGCGAAGCGCGACATGATCTTAGAGTTCTCTGGAAATAAAGGATTCCATATACTAATCCTAGGAAAGGAAAAAATGACAAAAGAATCACGCTCCGCAATAGTAAATTATCTAACCGGAGATACTATCTCGAGAGTCAACCTAGAGCCCTCTAAGGGAGGTTGGGGAAAAACCCTGAAGGAATCCTTGGTACTCATAGGCAAAGGCTGCACAGATAACGCCAAGGGAAATGAAAAATTCCTCCTAGCCCTCGGACTGTCAAAAGTCCAAGCAAAAAAAATAAGCAACCACGCCACAAAGCCAGAGATAAGATCTGGTCTTGTAGCGGGTCGCTTAAATTGTATTGGTGATGGGAAGAGCCGAAAGGCAATAGTAAATTGGTCGGTTAATTCTCGCAAAGAGACCTTTAGCACAGTCGATAAAGGAGTCACTACTGACAAAAACCGAATACTTCGGGTCGGCGGGAGTATCCATCCTAAGTCAGGACTAGTATGCACAACCATAGATTTAGACGACTTAGATGAACCGCAGAAAATCTTCGACCGATTGAAAGAAATCGGCGGACTCGATGAAGTAAAAATAACCCTCACAGAACCAGCCATAGAGAACTTTGAAAGAATGCATCGTTGGGAACCAGGCACATACAAAGTACCGAGGTGGTTAGCATTGCACCTAATTGTCCAAAATTGAGAGCAAAAAATAAGCCCCAAAGAAAACTTTGGGGCATCTAGTATGTCAGTCATTAATTCTAGTTATCGTTATTCTCGACTAATTATCTCGAGGCGAGCCTCGGTTATGTCTTTCATCAATTTACGATATTTTAGTCCAGCCGTGACCGGCTTAACACCTACCCAATAGTAGGCTTCGACGATTATATTTTCTAAAAATTCTATACGGCTTTCTAATTCCGCGATCTTCTTTTTACTCATCTAGTTACCTCACTCGGAGGCTTTATGCCCGCAAAGCGGTCCGTAGTCGTCATGATAATGATCACCACATTTGTCGCATTGTCGGAAGTTATGTGCTGCTAGACATCTATGAGCCTTATCTAGCCCATCAGACAGCGCATCAATCTCTTCATAACATTTCTTCAACTCAGCAATTAGTTCAGGGACCATAGCAATAGCATCTAAGTCAAGCAGGGTTCTCCCTGTCTTTTCTTCTGCTTTTTTCCTGTAGTCGCTTATCATCCATTCAAACTGAGTCAAGTCAATTCTTTCACTCATCTAGTAGCCTCATAGAGAGGCTTTTTCTTCAAGATACTTACAATAGTAGCACCCTCTTTTCAGAAGATGACATTTCTTTGCTTCGTGTATCTTCATCCAAATGCAATTCCATTTTGCTTCCTTAAGCATATGCTCAAGTTCTTCATCATCTGCTGGACTCCATGGTCCACCTGTAATGACATCTCTCGTTATGCATGAATTGGATGGAGGGATATCTCCATATCTTTCATTGTATAGATCTTCACCTATACCGTAGCAATTACAGTCGATATATTCTTCAAATGTTTCGTTACTCATCTAGTAGCCTCATAGAGAGGCTTAGTCATCAAGACCATACACACCAATGTGTGCTTGAGCGAACATTTGAGCAGTTTCTCTCAGTCGGTCTATTTCTTCATAACATCTCTTTAACTCAGCAATTAGGTCAGGAACCGCAGCGATAGCATTCATATCAGCAACATCTCTTTCGATTTGCCTTACTTGCTCTCCCATGCGTTGGGTGAAGTTGATTACCGGCGTATGTCCGTGGTTAGTATAAC
>Ga0208299_1003289_pt1 | contig 10255 bp, 15 predicted proteins | sample 15_taG_FD_184089 | JGI IMG/M metagenome (GOLD analysis project Ga0208299, IMG submission 184089) | Marine viral communities from the Subarctic Pacific Ocean - 15_ETSP_OMZ_AT15312 metaG (SPAdes) (version 2) | ecosystem: Environmental > Aquatic > Marine > Oceanic | place: Pacific Ocean | collected...
GCTAAGAGAAGAGAAATCAGAAGCTCAAAAGTTAATGGCATGGTTAGCTATAATTGTTATGACAGTTACTACTATAGTATTGTTCACTCCCATTATTCCAGACAGCAGAGTGAACGCCCTTTCAGACCTATTAGGTTTATTTTATTTCTCATTGTGCGGAATTGTAGGTACTTATATGGGTGCTACAGCTTTTATGCACAAGCCAAATAAATAACTAAGCTAAACTTTTAACTTCTTTTTCCAGATAACTATGAAGCCCTTCTAGTTTTAAAGAACCTTCCTTAACTATTTTCTTTATAATAGGTATCTCATCTTCTGGAAATAACTTTTCTATATCTTCTATTGGTAAGTGTTTAAATTCAGATATGATATTACCATCTCTAGCAATAAATACTCTGAATGAAACTAGATTCCCTTCTTCTTGATTTGTATCCATACTACCTCCTAGTCTTCAACTCCAAGACTCTTAAATTGGACAGTATCTAAGTTGCCCCGAATGCCCCCCTTCATATAAGTAGTAGCTCTGCCCTCAAAAAAGTTTTGATGTTCCACTCCTAGTACATCGTCTATCCAATTAAGCGGGTTATCCTTTACTCCAAAATTAGTTTTTAAACCTAGCTGTAGTAAACGTCTGTCTGCTATATATCTTATATACTCCTTCATTTCAGATTTAGTTAATCCCTGTATGTCTCCCATTTCAAATACTAAATCTAAAAACTTATCTTCCAGCTTTACCATATCCCTACAGACTTGGTAGATTTCCTTTTTAAAATCGTCTGTCCAGAGATGGATATTTTCTTTTATAAATTCCCTAAAGAGTTTTGTCATTGCTTCAACATGAAGTGATTCATCACGTATACTGTAAGTAACTATTTGCCCCATGCCTTTCATCTTTCCAAAGCGCGGGAAGTTTAAAAGGATTGCAAAGCTACTGAAGAGTTGTAACCCCTCAGTAAAAGCAGAATAGATTGCCAAGTTCTTGGCTATAGATTCTTTATTGTTAAGTTTAAGAGGTGACTTACTTATATATTCATGCTTATCAGCCATAGCCTCATACTCAGCAAATGCCTTATACTCAATCTCAGGCATTCCTACGGTATCTAAAAGAAGACTATAGGCGTGTTGATGAATAGACTCCATGTTGGCAAAGGAAGTCATCATCATTCTAGATTCCGGCTTTTTAAATACACGCATATATCTATCTATATAACCTGATGCCACATCAACATCTGATTGTGTAAAGAGTCTAAAGATTTGAGTTAATAAATTCTTTTCAGACTTATCCATTTCCTGCCAATCTTTAACATCATTATGTAGAGGTACATCTTCCGGCAACCATATCATTTGATTCTGTTGCACGTAATAATCAAACATCCACGGATAATCAAAAGGTTTATAGTATTCTCTATTTGTTAATAAGCTCATTTCCTTTCTCCATCTTTTCGCCTAATTTTATTGTGTAAATACATGGCTGACCAACAGCCTAAAACTGCACCAGTGGCTAGTTTCCATACTACATCCAAGCTTGCGCCTAGTTGTACTATATTAATAATAATATATACTTCTGTAAAGGCCATAGCTAAACTAAAGACAGGCACAAATAGATAATCATTAAATGCAACATTTCTTTGTTGAAAGGCTTTAACGAATACCGAAATATAACTAGCTAGAATTAGTGTCATCAAACTCATACTCCCAATAATCTATAATCATACCTTTTGGCACAACCATTATAGCATTTACATATTCTTTATCTTTATCGTTATGATAAATATCAGTAGAAAGAATAATTTCGTTCTCATTGTCTGCTACTAACCAGCCCACTGTTGAGCGTAGTATAGGCTTTAATTTCTTTGCATCGACAACCAGAACATCTTGTGTGTCTATCCAAGCATCTTCCCATTTTATTTCTAGAACTTTAGCCTTCACAGCCTAGACACCCCTCTTCTTCTAAATTAATTTTAGGTATTTTTATATTAACATTCTCTGTGTTACGTGCCGCATTAGAACGTAGGTAATATAAAGATTTAAGTTTATGGACTCCCGCCCAATGAACATCATTTAAATATTGTAGGAAAGAATTATGAGTCTCTTGGTCTGCTTCTAGAGATGGAGATTTAAAAAATAAATTTACACTCTGACTTTGACAAATATATTTCTGACGCATAGCAGCATGTTCTATAATCCATATTTGATTTATTTCGGGAGCGGTTTTAAATATTTCTTTCTGCTCATCAGATAATATATCTAGATGTTGAACTGATCCTTCATGGGCTGCAATGTCCTTCCAGATTTCTTCTCGTTTCTTTCCAGTAGAAACAAGCTCATATAATAAATCATCCAGATATTTATTCTTGACTTTAAAGCTCCCGGTCAATGTCTTATGTGTATAAACATTAGCCCTGTTAGGCTCTATAGAGGGGCTTGTTTCTCCACATATAATAGAGCTAGAAGCATTAGGAGCAACTGCAAGTAGATGTGCATTACGTCTTTTGCTACCCTTCATGTCAGGAGCCTCACCTCTTTCTTCTGCTAAACGTCTTGATGCTAAATCTGCTTTATCTTTGATTAGAGAGAAAGCTTTGTTGTTGAAAGAAGAAGCATACATACTTTCAAAAGCAATGTTATTCTTTTGTAGATAACTATGAAAGCCCATAGCTCCAAGACCTACTGATCGTTCGCGCATAGCTGAATAAGCTGCCTTATCGTAACCCTCTTTTCCACCTACTGCATCTATAAAGTTTTCTAAAACATTATCTAACATTGTTATAAGATCACTAATAAAGTTCTCATCCTTAGACCACTCATCAAAGTATTCTAGATTAACACTAGAGAGACAACAAACTGCTGTCCTGTCTTTATTAGTGGGGAGAGTTATCTCGGAGCAAAGATTACTTTGTTTTATTTCTAAGCCTAATTTCTTTTGTTCTTCCGGCAAAGCATCATTACAATTATCTATATTAATTATGTAAGGTTCTCCAGTTTCCATTCTGGTTTGAAGTATTTGAAACCATAAGTCTCTCGCCGCCACTATCTTAACTGCTGTATTAGTTTTGGGGTCAATCAATCTCCAATCAGCATCTTCTTCTACAGCTTTTAAGAAAGCATTATTTATATTAATTGCGTTATGAAGATTCAAACATTTTCTGTTTAAATCTCCACCAGTAGTTTTACGCATATTTATAAACTCTTCTACTTCTGGATGAGATATATCTGTATAAGCTGCATAGCTTCCTCTTCTCGTAATGCCTTGATTAAAGGCTAACATCTGAGAATCTACAACGTGCATAAAGGGAATTGATCCAGTACTCCTACTACCGTTAGAAGTATCCACACCATTGCTGCGAACAGCACCCCAATATCCACCGATGCCTCCACCTCCACTCGCGAGCCATATGTTTTCATCATAGTGGCTAGATAAACCATCCCTAGAATCAGGTACATAGTTAAGAAAACAACTGATAGGTAAACCGCGAGAGGTTCCCCCGTTAGAAAGTATAGGAGTACTGAAGCTAAACCAATGATTACTAGCGTACTCGTAAAGTCTCTGTCCAAGATCAAAGTTAATATGTCCTTTATAAGTAGCCCCAAAAATACTGGCACGTGCAAAAGCTTGTTGAGCATGAGTCTCTCCTTCCCATAAATATCTATCTATGATTGTTTGTTTACTAAACTTATTTAATATTTTATCTTTATCATAATTAATATGAATACCTAAATATGGCTGAACTCCTATTTTCTCAGTCATTACGTTGTTTCTCCTTACGTTTTACTTTTTGTTTTTTAGGTTTCGGTTTCTGTTGATTCTTTTTCCGGTTGTACTTTTCAGTTCTTTCGGCTTTACGATCCCACATTGTTTTATACCTTTGTAACTTCGTTTATAAGTTTATTAAGATACCATTTAGCTTTGTGTAAATCTTTAACATTATCTTTGTATCTAAATCTCCATACATATTTTAACACATTGCCGCGCAAGTAGCCCTCAAATTCTTCCTTAGTTGAGGCAGCCTCTAGTGCTTCAATAAATTCTACTTTACCAATGTTATAATGTACTGGATGATTAACATCGTCTTTTAATGATAGGGTGTTACCTTCATCCTTGCTTAGTTCACTATGTACTGCATTCCATTCTTCCGGCGTTGCATCGTCAATACTCATAGTATCTCTCCTATTCACTTTCAATATTTAAAGTATTATCTTTTCGGTAGTTACTATCTACCCATTCATCAGGCAAAGAGTCTTCACTATACCACTTAAATCCATTTGCGGAAGCCCATTCTCCATGACTTCTTTTAGTACCATCCTTTCTCCTTTTAGCCTGTGGCATTGGAGCAGAAGGATTAGCAAATAAAAATACTAACTCTGTATTAGGCGGCAAAGCTTTTTTAATCCATATATATTTACTGTACTCAGCAAAGTCCCAAAATCTTCCTTTAGCTTCTAAAAGAATTATTTGATTACCCATAATTCTTACAAAGTCAGGTTCATAAACGTGTTCAATTATATATGCTACTTCTTTAGTATGATGATCCCATTGTTTTAATAGTCCACTATGAAGATCATGTTCCCAATTAGAATCATAACTAGGCGGGACATTCTTTTCTTTTGGCCTCTTAACTCTAGGTTTTCTATAGCCCTTTCTGATTTTCTTTTTCAATGTCCTTTAACCTCACTTTAGTAACGTCCATATTAGTCCTTCTTACTAGGGCTTTAATCTTTTTTACTGTCCACTTAAAAGAGTAAGCACTCAACCGTAATTGATTATTAGCAAAGAGGTGCGTTTGGGGCGAGAGATAAGAAAGTATATTACTCTCATTTATATTTTTTGATTGGTCTTCAGATACTAGTGTCTTAAACCATTCAACTAGAATAGTTTTAGAGTGTTTCCGTATCTTCTTACAAGTCTTTAAATTCATGGTCTAGCTCCTGTACTTTAGGCGTTACTACAACCTTTGTTAAAAAGGCATAGCCCTTAGAATATTTAAATATTCTTAATCCTTTACCGTTGTTAGAGTTCTTATAACACTCAAATTTATGTGGACACCAACCACAATTCTTATGTATCTTTTCATTGCCCTTTACTCCATCAGCTACAATTTTAAAACAATAATCTTCTGGCGGCTCATCTTTTTTAAGGGCAGTTTTTATATTCTGTATCTTGTTTCTTATGTTAGGCTTATCTAAATCCTCTGGCTGATAGAAACATAATTCACCATTCTCTTTATTAATAACTAATAGTCCACCGTTACTAGTACCTTCTGATTCTTCATAACCTGCAAGCTGTCCTAGATAACCAAAGGGATCATCATCTCTTAGTGTTCCGTTTTTAAATTTATTAAATGCAAACCCGGAAGAAGTTTTAATATCAACAACTTCATCATCTATGATGCAGTCTATGTGTCCAGTTATGTTATCAACCACAACTTGTTTTTGTTCTCCGGTTATATCATGTCCAGATAAGGAAACAAAAAGCTTAACTAATTCCTCTAGCATATGCCCATAAAGAAATTTAATTTGAGTAGGAGGAGTAGGCTTAGATTCTGTTTCTTTATCTTTATATTTGTTATCAAACCATAAGCGTCTAATAGGTTTACCGACATTAGACATTCGTATAGAAAAATTAGAATCTCTTTTAGTTGGATTAGCCCAAGATCGCATAACAATTTTCATGGCCTCACCAAAGTCTTCTATCTGTTGATCAGATATGTCTAAGGCTTGGCCGTCTGATAGAGGCTCTATGGTTTTATATATATCTTCAATCAGATTGTTCATCTTTATGCTCCACAAATCTAAGTTCTCTGGTATTAGGATCAAACCCTAAAAAGTTGACTCCCATTTCTTTTTGTTCTTCTGTTCTGCCGCCGGGTGAATAAGCAGAATTGCCCGCTTTGTTACGTTTATTGCGGCTCTTGAAGTAAGAAGTTTTTACATCTATTAATGTAACTGCACCCTCTTTAATAGCTATCATATCTATCGGGCCTGAACAACCTGCATTAAGGAAAACTTCATAACCATTATCCCACAACCAAGTAACAGCATAATATTCAGCTAAATCACCCTTCCTGCTTTTAGAATGTTTAATTTTCATCTTCTATCCTTTTATCTTTATGTTGCCTATAGTTATCACTATCATCAGGTTTTCCTTTTTTGTATAAAAATCTAGTTACAAAATCTTTTACACCTTTTGAAGAATAATGTATTTTAGGCAACTGTCGTCCTGATATATATGCCGCCCATTTTCCTGTCGTAAAGAAATATTGGTAAGCAGTATCATTATAATATACTCTTAGCATTGTTGCACCTTTACATATATCATAATCTATACCTTCATTATCTAAATACTCTGTTACATCTTCTAAAGATTCTTTTGTATAATGTTTGAATATAACTTTTCCTCTTGAATTAACTCTATCAAATACCCATTTATATTCTTCAGTGTGTTTCACTCCAGTTATCTCCTATATGATATTCACCATCTAAAGGACACTTCATGTCAAATGAAAGCCCCGCATTTTGTATAGCTACTACACCTAACTCACCTACTTTCTTAGCGTCTTTCTCAGCTACCTCTATCTGCCATTCATCATGGATGTTAGCAACAAAGTGTGCGTCTAGTTTATGTTCTATAATGTATTGGTTTAAAAGTTCTAATCCTTTCTTCATTACTATACTACCGCCGCCCTGTAATAAAGCATTAAGGGCTGAGTGAACTGATCTAATATATATCTTTCTGCCGTCTAATCCTTTGATGAAACCTTTTGCTGCTGCTCTCGTAACTCTATCTTTAAGATTTCTAAGTGATGGGAGATTAGAGAGGAAACGTTGTTTAAGTCGTTGACCATCTTGTTTGCCTCCTCCAACCACAGTGCCAAGTTTTTCATTTCCCGCTCCGTATATAAAGGCATAGATGAAAGTTTTAGCCTGACTTCTTGATTCAAGTCCCGCAAGGTTTTGATTAGCGGTGTGTATGTCTCCGTGTAAAATTTCATTAGTAAAGTCCTCATTGTTCATGTAATGTGCAAGCATTCTTAATTCTAATCCAGAAGCATCTATACCTACTAGATTATAACCTTTAGGTACTGTCCAACAAGCCCTGCAATCAATACCATAAGGTGAACTAGAACTAGGAACTTGGGCAAGATTAGGTTCTCTATGGGTCATGCGTCCTGTAATTGTACCATTAGGATTCACAAAACCATGTACTCTATCTTCATTATCTACATTATCTAACCAAGATTTAATTTGAGCTATACGCTTCTGATACATAAGATAGTCAGCAATAAGCTTTGCTTGAGGTATACTATCAATCCTTTTAAGGGTTGATTCATCTACAATGGGTTGACCAGTGGGGGTAAACTTAGTTGGCTCCCAACCAAACTTCTGTAAGTATTCTCCTATTTGTTTTCTAGAGCCTAAGTTAAACTCTGTCCTGCTTATCCTTGCTATTTGATCTTGTTCGTTTAAGGCATCGTATTCATCAGAGTTTAATCTGTACTTTTTACCACTAGAATCTACAGCCATCTTGGATAATTTATTAGCACTAGTTTTAGTAGGATATAAAATTAAAGTATGTTCTTCGGGCTTAAACTCTTTATGTACCTCTGCAACTGTCGCATCTAATTTATCTTTTAATGTAGCAAGCAGAAGAGATGCAAATTTAACATCCAGTAAGAAGCCCTTCTCTCTCTGTTTGTTTAAGATGCCAGCAATGTTCTGCTCTAAGTCTATAGAATCTCTAGAGAATCCATGCTTCTCTTTACTAAGGGCATCATACACTCTCTTGTTAAGTAGCACATCACGTTCACAATATGTAATCATCTCCCGTGACAAGTTACTAAAATCTTTAAAGTCTCCTTTAGGCATGTCTAATCTAAAACCCCAAGATTCTAATCCGTGATTACCTTCTCTCACTGGATTAAATAAACGCGAAAGGACTAAAGTATCTACCAGCTTCTTAGAAGATAAGTCAACCCCGGTGAGTTTATTTATTACGGGTATATCAAAACCTATTATATTATGACCAATAAGTTTGTCAGCACTTTGTAATTCTTTAAGACCCGCATCAAGGTTATTACCCCAATAAGATTTAACATGTTCTGTAGCAACATCACAAGTACTCAAGCACCAAATCTTAGTGGCATTTAAGTCATCAGTTTCTATATCAAATACTAAAGAACTCATAGTTCCTCTCCATCATCTTCAAAATCTGTGGCATCTAATTCTTTAAGTCTACCAGTTTCCTGATCATATAACAAATGAGTTGCCATACCAACATCACCAGTATATCTAGATTTAAGAATACGCATATGAGTTGTCTGAGCATCTATAGGATCGTCTGATTGTTGATTGCGCTCTAAAGCTATAACGCAATCAGATAACTGAGCAATAGATTGAGAACCTCTAAGATGATTAAGTCCTACAGTTACTCCATTCTCATGCCCTCTATTACCTTCAACCCTTCTCAAGTGGGAAACTAATATCATTCCCGCGCCTGTCTCTTCAACAATAGATCGTAGCCTAGTCATAATACTATCAATAGTTCTACGTTCATCACCTTCTGTTGTAGCAGATACAAGCATATGTAAATGGTCTACGATTATCCACTTACAATCACATCCGATAATCATAAATCTAATCTTACTAAAGATTTCATCTATATCATTAGAGCCAAAGTGAGCATGAATCCACACTCTACCATTGTCATAAATTTTAGTATAGACTTCATCTAAATAATTTTTATCATAGCCTTCTCTAATATGATCTACATACAACCGATCATTAGCTTCTATAGACATAAGACAATCCAGTGTCCTCATATCATGTTCTTCAAGGGCTACAATACCTACATTATCTTGAGTGTTTGTAATCAGCCAATGCTCTAGCTCCCTAGTAATACTGGATTTACCTAGACCAGTACCGCCAGTTAAAGTAACAAGCTCTCCGGCTCTAAGACCATAAAGCTTTTTATTTAATCCCTGCCACGGGTAAGGAACTGCTTCCTTTTTCTCCCTATTAAAATACTTTTCTTTTAAATCTTTGGCGTTGACCACTCCACTTGGAGTATATATTCTGGCGTTCCACCAAGCAGCAGTATAAGCATGGGCTGTTCCTTTACGGAGCATATCATTAGCATCTTTAAATTCTTCTGGAAGATGTAGTATCTTTGCTTTGCCCGGAGTCAATAGGGTTGCCACTTTTTTAGCTGCTATTCTACCGGGTTTATCATTATCAAAGTTTATAACTACTGTTTCATATTGCTCAAGAAACTCTAAAGATTGTTTAATATCTTTGACTGCTCCAGCGGCTCCATTCTTTATAGAAACTACAGGCCATTTAGAACCCAGCAATTCGTATGCTGCCATAGCATCACACTCACCTTCTACTATAGTAATATACTTACCGCCAGATGATCGGCAAAGTTGTTCTCCGAACAGCCCACTGCCTTGACCAGTTCCTTTCCATGTAAACATTTTATTTTGTTCCCTAACCTTATAGCCTACAATTTCATTGGCTACATAATAAGGATATAAATGTTTTATTATCTTACCTTGATAATCCTTTACAGCTTTAACACCAAATGTCTTAGCAGAATTTAAAGATATTCCGCGATCTGTTAAGGCTATAAATTCTCCTTCTGCATTGTTCATAGCATTATTCCTGTATGGTTTAATATCCACAGGTTGTTTACAAAAATCATTTTCTGGTGTGAAATTTGTATCACAAGACTTCTCATAGTTAGGAAACCTTGTGCTACAACTAAAGCACCATGCCGATCCATCCTCATTTACAGAGACAGGATCACTCCCCCCGCAACTAGGGCAGGGGAGTTGATGTTTAACAAATGTTGACATATTTTTAATCCTCTAATAAGTCACCTTGTACTGCTTCCATTTCAGTATTAGAGTTGAGCAACATCCAATATCGCCATAGTCCATTTCTAATATACTCTTTTTCAATAGAGTGATTACCAAACTTTTCTTTTCTAAAGTCTCTAAGAGTAGCACTAGCTGATGCCTCTGGAGATTTAGTAATCAAACTAATTTCAGAAAGGGTACGTTTCTTTCCATCTTTCATAAGATTAAATATACGATTTCTCTGTTTACCTAATCTCGGTTCATCACGTTCATAATTATAACCATTACTAACCATAACTAATCCTCTTTATCTGTTTGAACATAAGCTTCATTAACATCTGGAGTTGAAGGATCGTCAGCAATAAACTTACCGTCTTCATCTCTCGCTCTCTCAGGCTTTA
>Ga0208299_1003290_pt1 | contig 10254 bp, 8 predicted proteins | sample 15_taG_FD_184089 | JGI IMG/M metagenome (GOLD analysis project Ga0208299, IMG submission 184089) | Marine viral communities from the Subarctic Pacific Ocean - 15_ETSP_OMZ_AT15312 metaG (SPAdes) (version 2) | ecosystem: Environmental > Aquatic > Marine > Oceanic | place: Pacific Ocean | collected...
CCTCCCCCTTCAAGATAGTCTGGGTTGTTCTCCGCCTGCTGTCTGTCAATATAGCCTAATTGATTTTCTAATGCTGTTCTAAAAGGCACACTGTCTGGTCCGTAAGTATTCATAAACTCTTCTTCGTAGTTTTGTACTGCATCACTCACAGGATTGATTGCCTCTTCTAAACCCGTTTCTTCTGTGTCATCTAACAATGTGTCTGCAAGGCTATCATCCTGTAATAAACTATATTGATTTAATAAACTTCTTTCCATATCTTCTTGTAAATCTTTGTCCTCTGCTATTCTAGTTGGGTCTCCTGTCGGTTCTCCTGAAAAAATTTCGTTTGCTATTTGAGCGTCGTAATCTAAAGACTCTCCTCCTACATCTTGAAACTGAGGATCAAGAGGCACAGCATCTCCTTTTGCAATTGCAATGTCTTTATTTTTATCATCTATATAGGCACTATAAAAATCTTTCATTCTGCTTGGTGACTCACTCATGTTTCTTTTCATCCAGTCAGGAACAGGAATTAATTTTTCTCCTTTTCTAATTTTTTCTAAGTTTTGTACAAGGCCTAAAGGACTAATATTTTTATATACATTCATTCCTGCACCTATAAGTTTTCCTAAAGGATTAGGGTGTACTTGTTTAAATAAATCTTTATCACCCTTTTTAAAGGCTCTTTGATTACCGACAAAAGTATTAAGACCAGCAAGACCATCTTGAAAATAGTTTGGATTACCTCTTAGTTGTTGAAAACGCGCACCTGCATCGGACCCTATAATGTTACCAGTGTTGGTAACAGCACCTGGACCAAATTCTCTGATGACTTGATTAAGAGCTGCAGCTCTGTTTTGATTATTTAAGTCACGGCTTACACCACGTAAATCTTGTACTATCTCTTTTTTTCTTTCATCACTTGTGTTCTTATCATTGTATTCGTTTCTTAATTGATTTTGTTCTAATTTAAATCTTTCAACTTGACCTTGAGATCCTGACATACCAGATAAATTTTGTATGCCTGCACTTTTCATAGAAGCTGCTGCTGATTTTCTTGCTTGAATATCAGGTTTGTCAATTGCCAAACTACGTCCAGAAGCTCGAGCTGCTGCTGCTGATCTACCTGTATATTTTTTAGCCATTATGCTACTCCTCTAAAAGAACCTAAACCTGTATTATTACCTCGTAAAGCAATTGCTTGATCTAAATTTCCTCCTGCTAAAGCAACGCGTTGTGCTTCATTTAATCTTACATCTGAATCAGGATCAGGCATTGTATTAGAAGCTAAATTTTCTTCTAACACACTTAGATCTGTAGGTGTAAATCCACTGTCGGGCAAATTAAAACCAGATGGTTGGGATTTAACTCTTTCTAATTCTTCATCAATGTTAATATCTACTCCTTGACCCGCCATTGCTGCTGACGCCGCAATTTCTATATCTTCTCCTGTAGTATTATAAAGAGCGGATTGTTCCATCTCACCCATTGAAATTAATTCAATAATGTCATTTATATTATTAATATCGTATCCTTCCATCACTGCTCTTTCTGGATCAAAGACAGACCTACCTAAAGTGACTAAAGCTGATTTACGAGCTACATCAGATAAAGAAGGATCTAAAACTTTAACCATGCCATCTAAAAACTTTGGATCAGATAAAGCATTCATTCCAAATCTAGCCATTAACATAATACCAGCTGAGCTAATTGGGCTGGATAAAATAGCGCCTCCTGTAAAGATATTAGCAATTGAACCAAGACCACCTAACACACCACGACGTTTAACAAACGTAGAAACATCTCCATATGTTGGAACTTCTACCGCTTTGGCAAGTTCAATAACTTCACTTATTTTATCTACCATTTCGTTAGCGTATTTTGTTCGTACAGCATCGGTGCCTGTAGTCTGTGATTTAAACATTTCTATTACACCTGCTCGTCGATTATTAGTAAATCCTCCATCAATTATAGAAAATTGTTTAGCAATTGCATCAAGGTCCATTACCGGAATGTTATACGAAATTGTTTGTGTTTTCATTGCCGCTTCAGGATTAGTTCCAGTTATAAAAGCCCTACCTCTGTTCCAAATGCCTGAATTAACAGATTGAATTCTTACTTTTCCATTTACGAATTGTGTGTTTTTTGCCATTATATCTTCAAAGTATGCTCTGGACGCTGCATTAAATGCATCATCACCGAACGCCTTACGCATTTCTCTAAGAGCCATTGGTGAAGCAACTGTTTGATCATCAAAAAATATTTTAGCCATTTGATCTGCATATAAATAACCAGGTCTTTTTACAGCTCCTGGTATAGCAATATTAGGATCTGTTTGTTTAAGAAGCATTGCTGTTCTACCTTGTAGAGTATCAGCGTTTTGAAAAATAAAGTCGTTAGCTACAGTATAACTATCAGCCCATTCTTTTGCTAAAGCTGCTTGTTCGCCTGTCATTTTTTTCCAACTTTTAGGATCATTCATTGCTTGTAAAGCCATGGCATGAAAATCATTTACTAATAGAGCTTCATCAGAATTTTCAGATAATTTTAAATTAGGAAGATTTTTCTTTACGCCATTTAAACCTTCTATCATTGATTTAAATTGATGAGCGTTTAAATGATCAGGAAGAGAGTCTAAATTAAGTAATGCTTTTTCTATCTCATCTCCTGATCCTTTTACCGCTGCTAGCAACTCATCAAAAGAAGTTTCTTTGGAAGCAGTCCAATCATCAGGTCTAATTGTAATATCTTTTTCTGTAAGAGGAATTTGACCTTTTTGTTTTTGAAGACGAAGAGCCATTGCCATTTCTTTTAATTTAGAAGTTGGAATAAAAGATTCTCCATTTAAAGCATCGGCGTATTTACCAACGTTGTTGTATAAAACACCTTTCATAAGGCCGTATTCCGAAATCATTTTTCTAAAGTTTTTATCTATTAAAATACCTGCATCGGCAAATAAATGAATAGGAGACATTGTTTCTAAATTTTTAATCATAGAAGTATAAGCGGCAGCAAGTTGCGCGTTTTGTGCTAATCTTGCATTAGATGCAACAATGGGAAATAAACCAACAACAGGCGGTAACCCTTGAACTAATCCACTTTTAGAAACATTAAATACACTCATAGGAACATTATGTGTTCTACCTAGTGTTGCTAATCGCCTAGACTCATCTGTTATTCCTAAAAAATTTTTACCAATAAATGGTTTTATGTAAGGGAAAAGTTTTGCAAGACCAATTGCTCCGCCAGACCACAAAGCTTCATTTCTAATATTTAAAATATTTTCTACTACGGCGTCGTCACTTTGATCTGCTGGTATATCTTGTAACCATCTATAAGTTTCATTTAATATATCATAAGTAGCATCGGATCCTGCTCTTGCAAGCATATTTACCATAAGGGTAGTTTTACCAGGATTAGATTCTAAAAGACCACGAAACCCTTTACGTCTTGATTCATTCGTAAATAAAGGAATATTAAAATCTTTAGCTCCTCTAAATTTAATATTACCCATTGATAAACCTGCCAAAAATAAATCAGAAGCAATAACAGCTACATCACCCATTAATCTTTTAGGATCATCAGGAGCTCTTTTTAAAAGTAAATTTTTATATGCTTGACCTAAAGCCCTTGGAGAAAAATCTAAAACTGACCCACCGATACCAGGTATAATATTACCTATTTGTTCGCCTATATCACCTGCATATTTATATGCACTAGCTTCTGCGGCGTCTTCTAACAAATTTAAATCAGCCGCAATAGGATCTTTAATTCTCATTTCTTGAAACTGATCTAATTTTAATTGTTTTTCTTCTTCAACAGTCATAGCTTCAGTTCCGCCATCAGCTGTTGTATTATTTTGTATTAAATTTTGTTGAGCTTGAAAACCCGAAATAATTTCTGAAAGCATTTGTTTTTCAGCCTCATTACGAGGAAAATTAGATGTTCGATCAGAATTATATAGAGGAATACCGTCAAGAACTTCAGGTACGTCAATATTAAAATCTCCTGCTGCTACGCCGTAATCAGAACCTTTAATTGTATATTGCATTATTGCTCAACGGGTACGTATGACCACCCGCCTCCATCTTTAGGTACTACTGTAAATGTTTGTTTTTTAGGAGTAACAGAATTTCCAAAGAAATTAGCATAATAATTATCTCCAACAAATACACCATCTTGAACATAACTTAGTGTTCCTCCTCTTTCCTTTGCTAAAATAGCAGCATCATTAGGAAAGTTTCTTGTATATAAATCTACTTGAGTTTGATGCGCTGCTAATAATTCATCTTGAACAACTTTTAATTTAGTAAGAATAGCTGTTGAAGAATCATTGTAAATATTTAATGTCTCTGCTGCACGTTCAATATCGTCTAAGTTTAATCGTCCTGTAGATTTACGCGCTCTTGCTAATGCATATATAATAGCTTGTGCTCGTGCTTCATTTTCAGGTATTTTAGTATCAAATTTTAATCTAGCAAAAATAGCATTTTTATTTGCTTGTCTCTCAGCTTCTGTATCACCTTCAAAATGTTTACTTAAATCTTCACTTTTTGCTCGATCTATTAAAGCCATACCGTCTGCTTCAATACTATCAAGAAGCGTATTAATCATTTTAAAGTTTTCTTTTTGTGCGTCAGTAATACTAGGATCTTGAGCCATAGCAACAATATCAGATAAATCAGATAGCCAGACTGTTTTTCCACTACCACCTTTTTTCTCTTGTGTAATCGGATCTATATATTCCTCTGCAAAAAAGTCTTTAGAAAAGTCACTAGCAATCTGTCCGTATTTTTGAACGGTTCTTCTAATGTAACCAGTAATAGCAACACGAGTTGGATCACCACCAAGCTCAGGATCCACCGAACTCATTATTTGACGAAGAGAATATATGTTTTTAGAAATATTCATCATGTCTGAATAAATTTCATTATGCTGTGTCATATTTTTTGAAACATCATCTACATTTTGTTGTTTTGTAGAAATAATCTCTACTGACGTTGGATCAGGAACAAGTTGATAAATCCATTCTCCGTTTGTATCTTTTTGTTTAGTAGGAACATAATATTGATCATTAACTCTAAATCCTGCACGCTCTACTGTAACACCCTTCTCCATATATCGCATCGTTACAGGTTCTGATTCAAATTTCTTTATTCCATAATCTAACGCTGCTTTTGCATTAGTATTTACAGCGCTATTATAAGCTTCCCATTGAGCCGCATTTTTTTTAGCTCTTTCTTGGTAATTTGTTAAAAGCTGGGTTTCTAATAATTTTTGATTAATACCAAATGCTTGAGCTTTTAATTGTAATTCATTAGCTTCTTGTTGCTGTTCATATGATATTTTTCCTTGTTGAGATGCTCTATTTTCTGCTTTTTCTCTAGCAGATATAGCTCCCATATCATTAACCAAACTTGTTCCTGCTTGAGAAATAGCTGGAGCAATTCTCCCCCCAATAGTTGGTTGCATTAAAGCTAAACCTGCTTTAGCTAAAGCTAAATATTTATCACTTTTATAATCTGCTTGAGGAAACATAGCTTCTAGCTCTTCTTTTGTTTTAGGAGTAGTGCTAAATTCGTCAGCAAAAGCTTGTCTGTCTACTAATAAAGCAGTTAAATCTAAAGGAGATACTGGAGCGGGTTTGACCGGTAAATCAAAAATAGAACTAGGTAAAGTTGTAGGCATATTATTAGAAAAATCACTTGAGGTAATTATTTCTTCTGATTCATCTTCTTGTTCAAAAACAGGGGCTCTACTATAATCCACCATAATTTACCTAACTTGTCATTGACCCATAAGCACCCAACCCTGCTATTCCTGCGCCAACAGCGCCTAGTAAAGGGTTAGTGTATGGAACTGGTTGTTGAAGATAAGCTTGATTAACAGAAGGTTGTCTTGAAAGCATATCACCTATAAAACTTAATCTTCCAAAAGGTTCTTGTGCTTTCGCTGTAAGTAATCTTAAATTTTCATCATCGATTGCTTGATCTCTAGTTTGTCTTTGAGTTCCAATGTTCATCAATGATCCAATTCCTTGAGCTCCTAGTCCAGCACGCATTTGTCCTAAACCAGCAATTCCTTGTCCTAGTTGAGCTTGTAATCCTCCAAGTTGACCAAAAGCCCCAGCTGCTCCTAAATTTCTAGCTTGAGCTTGTTCAAAAGTATTCATAGCTTTTCCTTGAGCTTGTTGAAAGTTTTGAGAAAGATCTTGAAATATTCTTTGAGATTTAATGTCTTGTAAATTTTTAGCTAGTTCAGCTTCTTGAACGCCAAAACGAGATCCTCCAAAAGCTCCTGCGTCTTGTGCTTGAGAAGCTAATTGATTTTGTGCTTTAGCAGCTTCTGAATCCATTTGTTTTAAAGCTTCTTTAGTTACATCTGCTTGATACTCATCAAAAAACTGTTGATAGTTACTTTGACTTGGATCAAATTGTTTTTGAGCTTGTTGAAGAGCTGGAATGCCCATAGCTGCTGTTGCTTGACCAGTTTGTATTCCTGCTAAGCCAGATCCTAAATAAGGTTCAAAAGATGCTAAGCCTGTTTTAGTTACTCCACCTGTAGTAGGATCATAAGTATAACCAAGTTCACCAGCCGCAGCGCCAAAACCTGCTTGTTGAAAAGGATCAAAACCAGCAATATCCCTTCCTTGAGGAACTATAGCTTTATCTCCTGCCGCAAAAACAGAATCCATTAAACGTCTTCTGTAATCTTCTAAGAAAGGTGCTTCTCTTTGTATATTTGTACTAGCTACCATTATATTATTCCTCTTCCTTTAGATGATTCTGGATCTAATTTATTCATCATATTATACATTGCTTCTGGTCCTCCAGCATTTTCAACTGCTTTTGCTGTCATAACAAATTCTCCGTCACTTAACATTGCTGGTATCTTATCATCTTTTGGTCCTCCTGGTCCTGATATTTCTCCTAATTGTCTAGGAAATAAATCTGTAATACCTGGATTCTTTTTTATTTCACTCATCATTTGATTTCCACTCATGCGTGGATCAAATATTTCTTCAGACATTACTTCTTCAGAAAAATTATTTCCTCCTAAAGCTAATCCAATAACGCCTCCTGTTTTAGCTTGAACTACTTCTTCGGACATTGACATTTCACTCATTCCTACGGGAGGTATACCTACTCTACGAGGAAGGTTTGCTTGTTCTCTTAAATTATATACTTCTAATAAACCTTGGCGAGGATCACCTTCTATTAATGTTTCTTCCATTTGTTCTACGTCTCCTCCGCCAAATAAACTTACCACTCCACCATTTTTTGCTCTAGCAGCAGGACGATCTTCATAAGAATCAGTTATTTGATTGTAAGCTAAATCTTTTACCATATCTTCCGCTGGCGTTGGTGCTAAACCAAAATCAGCAGGGTTAGGATCTTCTCCTCGAGCTTTCGCTGCATAATACTCATCAACCGCACTTCTATAGTCTTTTGCATCTACTGCGTCAGGCTTTCCTTCTTGCATCAAAGCAAGATAAGTCATTAACCCTGGTCCAAAAGTAGAGGCTAGTGAACCTGCTAATTTTCCTTTTCCAGTTAATTCTCCTTCTTTATCAAAAAATCCAGAAAGTATTTTTTCTAAAGGGTTTTTGTCTTGTACATTTTCAGTTATAGTTTCCGTAAACATTTGGCTTGGATGATTAGGTGCAACACCTGCTATATTTCTATTATTTGTTAAAACTTTAGTTTCGTCCACCTTCATTGGTTGATTCGTTATCGCAGCAAGTGGATTATTTGCACCTAAATATTGTCCACCCGCACTTATAGCTTGATTTTTTAAAAATTCTGCTAAAGGATTATCTTGATATTGAGAAGTGGCTATTTGAGGCAAATAATTCATCGCCATTTTAGCCATTGGGTTGCTCATTCCAGGTGCAAAAAATCCTGTTGCCAAAGCTATAGCTTCTGGGCTGTTTTTAAGTGTGGCTCTTACTTTTCTAAAAAAATTTTTAAACATGTACTCCTTAGCAATTCATGATATTGTTAAAATGCAAGGAGGCTGACCTTGAATAAGCCTATTTAATAGTATATTTATAGGCAAATTATTGCTATATGACAATACATATTTGCAAGTAGAAAGGAAGTTATGGCAAAGAAGAAAGAGGAGGTTTTAAAATTTGAAGCTATTAGACCATTTGGCCCTACTATTCTTAGAGGAAAAATGCCTGACAGTTTAGTTAAATTGATGGATGATAAAGCATCAGAAATGATGAATGATGAAAAATATTCAAAAGAATTTGATCACGCACCTCATTTAGCAGGTAATGTTAAACAAGAAACACGTTATGATCCTGCGTGGTTAGGTTCTCCTGACGCTCAACCTATAATAAATTTAATAGGAGAGATGGTTAAGAGTTATATTTCTATTCCACCAGCAAACGAAACGATTAGTCCTGAGTTTGTTGGTCAGATGGTTATTCAATCTATGTGGTCCGTGAGCCAATGGGCTGGAGACTTTAATCCTTTTCATATACACGAGGGACAATTATCAGGTGTAATATATTTGCGAGTACCAAAAAGTTTACCAGAAGAATATGCAAGAGAAGATCATTATCCTTGTGTGGGAGATATATGTTGGTTTAATGGTCAAGCAGCTACTTTTAGTGGTCACAAACATCAAGAGTCACCAAAGGTTGGTGATATATTTTTGTTTCCTCATTGGTTAGCACATGGTGTTTATCCTTTTAGAACACAAAACGAAGAACGTAGATCGGTATCTTTTAATTTAGAATTAATTAAAAAAGAAAATGTTCCTCAAGTAGGAAATGCTGAAACTGCAAAAAGAAAAGAATTTTATAATAAAGATAAATAATGAAACATCATAAAGCGACAAAGTTTGTCATGTATGTTGATGATTTTTTAGATGAGGCTACATTAGAATCTCTTCAAGAAACATTTCAAAAAATAAATTATAGTGGAGTAAAAAACCCAGAAGGTCAGGTTTATGGTCAGAGACATACTTTTCCTCACAGTTTTCACAGTGATCCTTTGTTAAAATTAATAAAAGATTATTTTTTTCCTCATAGAAACCTTGAGCCAATATCCGTGAGTGCTCATTTAAGAGAAAATAACAAAGAGCCTTTATTTCATACTGACCATGATAAGGGAAATGTGGCAAATTTTCTTTTATTTGTAAAAGGCGAACCACTTCTTAATAACGGAACAGGATTTATGCATGACAATAAATTGTCTTCGCATATAGGTTTTATAGAGAATAGAGCTTTGTTCTTTAACGGAATGAAAATACCTCATTCGGATTTACAATCTTTTGGAGATAGCTCTAACAGATATACACTTAATATATTCTATAAAGAACATGATACTAAATGGTAGATATTAATAAAGTTCCAATGGTCCGTGTAACGTGGGTCGATGCTCGTGATACAGAGACTGGATGGCTTGATATAAAAGACGTATTAAATGCTCACTTAGCTATTTGCCAAGAAGTAGGGTGGATGGTAACTAACAATGACGAGAGAATAGTTATTATGCGTTCATATAGCAAAGATAAAGAAGATATTACAGGAGGTGGGGCAATTGCCATACCTAAAGGTTGGTTGAAGAAAATAGAATATTTGAAGGTGGATTATGCTGTTAAATAATAAAAATATAAAAAGAATTAAAAACAAAAAAGTTACTTATGTAAAAAAATTTACTCAAAATTTAAACAATTATAATTTTGATATTCTTGCAAGTTTAATTGATGATTATTCTCTAACTGTTGTTAATAAAAGTAATTTGGTAAATTTTAACGCTACTTGGCAAGTTAAAGATGTTCATAAAACTAATGCTGATTTTTTTGTTTTTTTAGATTTTTTGTATAAAATCTTTAAGTACACTCCTGAAACAAGAGACGGAGTCGATTTATTTTTTTCTTTTGTTACAAACACAGGAATGTCACATATAGACACGGAAGATGTATTTTTAATTGGTATGCATGGTAAAACTATCTATCGAATGACAGATACTGGTAAAGATTATCTATTGGAACATGGGGATTTTCTTCACATACCTAAAGGAATTAGACACAAATCAATATCATCAACTCCTAGAATTATAGCATCCGTTGGTTTTTTTGGAGGTAAATCTTTTGACTAAAATTTTTATAGGTACTCCCTGTTATGGAGGTATGATTACTGCTGATTATTTTAAAAGCTGTTTACGTCTCGTTAATGAAGCTCCTAAACATAATATTCAATTACAATTTGGAACTATTGGGAATGAGTCTTTAATAACTAGGGCTCGAAATACTTTG